>MAAC01009674.1_pt1 | contig 264300 bp, 254 predicted proteins | sample 1115981 | NCBI WGS metagenome assembly MAAC01 (sample SAMN04961126, study PRJNA320927) | seawater metagenome | isolation source: sample BD02T64 sea water enriched with oil for 64 days | place: USA:Gulf of Mexico | collected 2013-07-27 | reverse complement strand
CTCCACGAAGACCATCAAGAACAATCCTGATCTTCTCTTCCGCTGAGTATTGTTTGCGCGTAGCTCGCTGAATGTCTTTGACTATCTTCTCGGACGCCGTGCGTCGTGTTCCGGATTTCAATAACGTAAATCTGTTCCATAGGCGCTGATGTCAGACATCATTTGGCTGGGCAATGTTTACTTGATCTATAGCAGGTACGTGATTGTCTTAGCTGCCACGTGTACGAATGATGGACAGGTCCCGATCCGGAACCTATTATTGCAACAACATAATAGGGCGAGGGCTGCCGCTGTGAGAAAATCGGACGATCAACTATCAAAGTTACTGGTCGAGGGTTGGGAGCCCGTTGCAGATTCCGGGTTCAGTGTTACGAGCGGCCCGATGCTAACGCGCAAGAACGGGCCCTATTCCGAATTTGGTTTCCTCGCCACCGAAGCGCATTTGAACCCCAGTGGCATGGTTCACGGAGGCGCAATCATGACACTGATTGATATCGTTTTGGGGGGCGCGGCCCGCGAGCAGTTAAACATCAAAGGCCATGTGACAATCCAGTTGGACATCAAATTCCAGTCGCCCGCAAACTGCGGAGATTTCCTGCAAGGGCAAGGACGCATTTGCCGAGATACTTCGTCAATTGTGTTTCTTGATGGCGACGTGGCGGTTGGGCCTCGGGTCGTTGCCTCTGCGACTGGCCTGTGGAAAAAACGACGCCCACCTGCCTGAGGCATTTACGACCTAACTTAACGTCTGCGGCGATGATGTGATTGTCAGTATATTGCGACTCAAGTACCAATAAATCCCGAAGCAGCTGGCGAGCAATATTGCACCCGGCACGACGGCTGCATAGGCCAGTGTAGGATCCGAAATCATTGAAGCAACCGCGCCAATCAGAACCCCCGTCATCATTTGGCTGAATCCTAATAGAGAAGATGCCAAGCCAGCATTTTTTGCCTGGTTGCTCATTATAGCTGTGACCAGTGGCGGGCTAATCTGAGCCAGTCCAAGCCCTACGAGTGAAATCGCCGATCCGACATATAGTAGCGAAGGGCTGTCGATGAAGTTGAGTGAAACCAAGCCTGAAGCACCAGATATTAACAGGGCCAATCCCAATGGAACGAGTGTGTCCGGATCGCACCATTTCATCAGAAATCTGGCCAACAGCGAGCCGAAAAAATACGCAGCAGGATGAATAGCAAGAGCAGCACCCAGCATCGTTGGTTCAAGTAAAAACTTTTACACGAGGTAGAACGGCAATATGGAAGACATTGCATAAGTTGTGCCAACTGTGCCGCATATTGCAATACCGGGGATCAAGAAATCTCTGCTGCTCAAAATGCCAAGTGTAGTGCGCAAAATTCTGGTTGGTTTTTGTTTTTCGACAACGGGTATTCTGGTTTCGGCAACGCCCCAAAATACGAACATGACTAGGGCACTAGCAATAAGAATGACAACACCAAAAGCCATTCGCCAATGGCTGAATTGAACTATTAACCCGCCAAATACGGGTGCGAAAGCGACAGAAAGTGCGCCTAAGATGACCATGAAATTCAAGACTCACGAAGCCTGCTTGCCGGAATAGAGATCTCGGACGATTGCGCGGGAAACTGAAACGCAATTGCTGCGCCGACGCCCTGAATAAGGCGGGAAACCAGAAGCATTTCGATGGAGGTTGACACCATCGCCGCAAAGCTGGCCAATATATACAGCAATAGAAAACTGATCGTAACTGGACGCCGACCATAAATGTCTGACAAAGGCCCGCAAAAAAGTTGTGAAATCGCGAAGCCTGCAAAAAAGATTGACACAGAGAATTTCATAGCTGCGTCGGTTGTGCCCAGACCAAGAACCATTTCAGGCAGAGCCGGTGTGTATATCGAAGTTGATATAGACCCGAGAGTCACAATGTAGGCGCCAAGAATAGCGGTCCGTGTTTCGGTCATACGCTCTATTGGAAATCTGTTTTTCATGGCGGCGATTTTTTCCCCCTAAGAACTTTGAGGCCGTTATAGGCTTTCTCAAGACCCTGTTTGAACTCAGCCCATTCGAGCGTTGAAAAGGCGGTAGCAATCCTCGGCGAAGACATCCATCATTAGGATGGGAAAGCCCTTGGCTGTCAAAATAAAGACTGCTTAGACGAGTTCATGGGGCGGCACTAAAGCGCGACAGATCCAGTTGACATCAATTGACCCAGATCACTTGGAGTATGACTAATAGATGAGCCGGGCACCCCGATAGAGATATTTCACATGTGTGATGAACTGATATCATTAAAAGAATAGCTTGGTTTAGCCCCGCAACTTGGCTCAAGCTGCAATGAGCCGCACTTGGAGTGCGCAATGGAACCTACGGCGGAAAGGAGTAATTTTTGCGACATCTGATGAAAGCCCCGATTTGGATATCTAAGGCGTCAATTTATCTTTCAACGGCGATCCTCTCCGTGATGTGTATTCATATTTCTGCAGAGATAATCAGCCGGGCACTGTTCAATTATCCATTTGTGGGAACGATCGAAATGGTATCGTTTCACTATATGGTTTCAGTTTCTTTCCTGCCTCTGGGCTACGTCCAAATGGCAAAGGCTAATATTACCGTGGACGTGCTGTCTTCATTTCTGCCCAAGAAAGCCTTGTTTTTTGTCGATTTGTTCGCGAATACGGTGACTTTCGTGGCGATTGGCGGAGTTCTGCTTGCCAGTTTCGATATGGCGATGCAGCAAACTAGTCATTTTGAGGCCGCTCGCGCAGCACCCTATAATATCTGGATATGGCCAAGTCGGTGGTTTTTAGTCATCGGATTTGGATCCTTTTTATTCGTACTTCTGGGCCAAATGGTTAAATCGTTCTTGCACGACGAAGCAGCCGAAAGATTAGGGCTGGATGAATACGAATTGCCTGAAACACCATTGGAAGAGACATAACACATGAATGTTGAACTCGGTTATTACTCATTTGCGTTCCTAGCGGCATTGCTTGTGTTGCGTGTACCAATAGGGGTATCACTGATCGTCGTCTCGTCGCTGGGGATTTGGTATCTTCGCGGGTTTAAGTCCGCCTTTGGCACCGCAAAAGTTATCCCGTTTGACTTTGTTGCCCATTGGACATTGTCGGCTGTTCCGATGTTTATTCTTATGGGTGCGGTGGCGTCACGAACAGGTATGACGTCTGCGCTATACGGTGCACTTCGGTTGTGGCTTGGCCGTGTTCCCGGCGGTCTGGCTATCGCCACCAGTTTTGCTGGCGCTGGATTTGCTGCTATTTGTGGTTCCAGTCTGGCGACGACGGCCGCAATGGGCCGAATTGCTGTGCCGGAGATGCTGAAACAGAAATATGATGTTGGCTTGGCCACGGGCGCCGCAGCTGCAGTGGGCACGATCGGCGCCCTCATTCCACCCAGCATTATCATGGTTATTTACGCTGTTTTTGCTGAGATACCGGTGGGTCAAATGCTCATTGCCGGTGTTATTCCAGGGATAATGACATCGTTGATCTACGCGCTGATGATTTACCTTCGGTGTAAATTCAAACCTAGCCTTGCGCCAATTGTTGATACGGAACCTGTCAGCCTGTCGCAGAAGATTTCCGGCCTTAAGTCGGTATGGCCCATTTTGCTGATTGCTTTTGGGATAACCGGATCAATCTATGGTGGACTCGCAACAGCGACCGAGGCTGGCGCCGCCGGCGTCGCATTGACTGTTATCATCGCGCTCTTTCAAAAAAAATTGTCGCGCAAAGTGTTTACCGAAAGCTCTATAGAAACAGTGCAAACGGTGGCTTCGGTATTTCTAATTGCTATTGGTGCAGCGCTCATGATGCGGTTCCTTGCGCTTTCCGGTATGCCTTTTCATGTTTCAGGACTCGTCACTGAATTTACAAGCAATCCCATCGTCGTTATTTTGATGTGTTGCATGCTGTATTTAATATTGGGCGCATTTTTAGACCCGCTTGGAATACTGCTACTCACCCTGCCGATCTTACTACCAATCTTTGACGATGTCGGAATGAATGGAATTTGGGCGGGCGTGATCCTGATCAAGATGCTGGAAATCGGCATGTTGACGCCGCCGATGGGGCTGAATGTTTTCGTTATGAAAAGTATCATGGGCGATCGGGTTTCGTTGGTTCAGATTTTTGGCGGCATCTCGTGGTTCTTGGTAGCAGAGGTTTTCATTATGGCTCTCTTGATAGCTTTTCCAAGCTTCATTCTCGTTTTACCTAGCCTAATGGAATAATAAGAAGAACTATAAATCAACTTTGGAGGAAACACATGACTACCCTAAGATTATCTACGATTTCGATCGCCTTTGCGGCCACGATGGCGGCAGGAATTTCAACAGGAGCCAACGCTCAAGACAACATTGTTTATGGGAACTATTCCCCCCCATCGCAAACGTTGAACAAGCACGGAATTCTGCCATTCCTTGCGGCTGTCGAGGCTGCAAGCGGAGGAACTATTACAACGGATTTCGTTGGTGGCGGCAGCCTTGTCGGATCAAAGACCGGCCTCTTTGGAATGAATGACGGGCTGGTTGACGGCATCATGCTCGCAGCGTTGTACTATCCTACCGAATTGCCAGAGTTTGCCCTTTACGTGAACATGGGTGCTGCCTACCAAAATACATTGGCAGCAAGCGGGGCGATGACTGAAATGGCACTGCTGGACACTTGTAGTGATTGTACGGCCGAATTGGAATCGTGGAACATACATTCGCTCGGCGGCTGGTCGACAACAGCTTACGATCTACTTTGTGTTGAACCTTACGCATCTTTGGCAGAACTCGAAGGGAAACGCATTCGAGGTAGCGGTCATACCATTCCATTGATCGCGGCCCTCGGAGCCGTGGCTGCAAACACTACGGTCACAGAGGTCTATGAGGCGATGCAGCGCGGTCAGGTTGATTGCTCCTTTGGTTCGGCAAGCTGGCTGGAATCCTATTCGATCGGAGATTCGGCGAAATACGTCATTGATACCAATGCTGGCGGTGTAGCACATTCTGCCGTTATCAATATCCGTGAGGATTTGTGGCAATCCTTTTCAACCGAGCAGCGCCAGGCGTTGATTGATAGCGCCGCTATTGGCGTTGCTGGTTCAACATGGGGGTATATCAATGACGAAAGGTCAGCACTTGCGACAGAAGGGCGTAACTATCAGGTTGTTGCGCCTGGAGCAGATGTAGCATCGGCCCTTGAGGCAGCCACTGAAGCTGGGATCGTGAATGCAATTCAGATTGCGACAGACGCGGGCATCGAAAACGCTGAAGAAAAAGCGGCAAACTTCATGGCCCTTTATGAAAAGTGGGTAGGTCTGACAGCCGGAATTGAAACCGAAGCAGCGTATGTCGATCTGTTGAATGCAGAGGTCTACAGCAAAGTTTCTGTAGAATAGCGCACTGCTAAAATATTTATCGCAGGCCTCTGTGGGGGCCTGCGAATTTTTTTAGGAGCCAGTGACTCCGGAAAGATTTTCCCAAATGTGGTGTCGCAACAGGATACAGCAGCTCTCTGCTTTTGTTTTATTGACTGTATGCGGTTTTACTGTACTAAACGAAGCAGGTTCATTTCCAGATTTTGCATTTGTGACCGGAGCCCTGTTGGGGCTCTTTATTCTTTTGGAGTGGTCACGCATTCATAAATACATTCGGCTAGTACCGGTTGGTGCGCTTATCCTTAGTATCTTTCTGGTTCAATCCAATAAAATCGCGATACAAACGGTAGGCGCTGCTATAGATCGGGCGGCATTTTTCGCTTTTTTCTTTACCGGATTTTCTATTCTACGCGAGGCAGCCAACTCCTCGGCATTGGTCCAAAAATGTGGTTTTATCCTTATGTCGCAACCACCCGGTAGGCGGTATCTGTTCATGACTTTGGGCAGTCACTTACTTGGAATACTGCTTAATTTTGGTGCACTTAATGTTCTGGGAGTTACAATTTTAAATCAGTTGAAACCTGAAAGTGAGTCGCAAAAAAAGGCAATCAGGAAGGTTCGGATGCGCCGTATGTTCACGGCGGTTCAGCGAGGAATTGCAGCGATCTCGATGTGGTCTCCGGTTTCCTTTGCAATGGTGCTCATTTTTACCGACCTGCCGGAACTGAACTGGAGCGATTATGCCCCGGTTGGAATGGTTATCGGGGTATTATTCCTCATTTGGGGGGCGATCCTCGACAAGCTACTGCACCCAAACGTGTCACAATCTCACCAGGGCGCCATCAAAATCGCACCCTTTTTTAACTTGCTGGCTTTGCTTGGCACGGTCCCAGTGATGGCCATTTTAATTGTCCAGTTTTTGCCCTATAACTTTTTGGTCTCGATGATTTTATCGTCCACGTTATGCGGAGCGGGATGGATGGCTTTTCAGAGCCTATACTCCAGCGGCCTTAGTGGATTTGCCGAAGTCAAACGACGAGTTCTTGTGGACCTTCCAGAAGTTTTCACTGCTCAACGGAACGAAATTTCAATGGTTGGGTTTTCCGCTTTTATTGGCATACTCGTCGTGCCGCTGATTGATCCTGTATGGGTGCAGAATTTATTGCTGCAATCGGGATTCGATCAGACATGGCTGTTGATCTGCATTGGCTGGGTAATTGTCTTGGGGAGTTTTGTCGGGATAAATCCGGTTGTTACGGTCACAATCCTACTGGGGTTGGTTCGTGTAGTGCCTGAGTTAAGTTTCCCGCCAGTGGCACTAATTGCCGTCATCTCCATTTCCTGGACGGTTATGATTACTGTCTCGCCACTCGCAGCGGCACAAATGTTGACGTCCCGTTTATCAGGAACGTCTGTGAGAGAGATTGTCATTCATTGGAACGGCCTGTTCGCAATCAGCACAATGTTGGCTATGGATATTCTTTTAATATTGTTGCTATAGCACGTGCTCCTCCAGAAGATCGGCAGTTTTAGGTTTGAAGTTCAGAGCTTTGACGTCAATTCGGGCAGATAGTGAGCAGTTCACATACACGTTTGAACGTTTCTTGAGGCCGGTTGCGGTTTTCAACGGTTTGAGATAAACCGTCTCGTTTCCGTCGCACATCATATATCTGCTATTGCTTTTATACACATTGCTTAGGCCAAGCTGATAACGGTTATATCAGCGCACGATCCAATAGAGTTTGAAGTGGGTTTTCCGAGATAACTAGTTGGCAAAAAGGAAATAGAATGACTAATACATATAGTACAGCTGCAATTCGAACAGCTGGTGGCCATCGCAATGGTCAGCTACCTGCCCAACTCGATGGACTTCGCCTTCCAGCTATTTCAGCCCCGATGTTTTTGACATCCAATCCCGATTTGGTTGTCGAGGTTTGTCGGTCCGGGTTGGTCGGGACATTTCCGGCCCTTAATTTGCGCACCACCGAAGCGCTTGACGAATGGTTAAGCGAGATCAAGGAGCGTCTTGGGCGGTATGAAAGTGCCGCGCCCTACGGTATTAACTTGATCGTTAACAAATCCAACGATCGGCTCGAAGCCGATCTGGATATGGTTGTGAAACACAAGGTTCCTTTGGTGATCACGTCCCTTGGCGCGGCTTCTAGCGTCGTTGATGCCGTCCATTCTTATGGCGGGCTTGTGTTTCATGACGTGATTAATCTGCGCCACGCGCAGAAAGCCGCAGAAGTTGGCGTTGATGGAATTATTGCAGTCTGCGCCGGGGCAGGTGGCCACGGTGGATTGCTTAACCCGTTTGCCCTAATACCTGAAATTCGCGCGTTTTTTGATGGTGTTATTATACTTTCTGGATCGATAAGCACCGGCGCACAGATCGCGGCAGCTGAGGTGATGGGGGCCGATCTCGCCTATTTGGGCACACGGTTTATTGCGACACAAGAAGCAATGGCATCGCAAGACAACAAGGATATGATCCTGCAATCAGCGGCATCGGACATCATGTATACGCCTAAGATTTCCGGCGTGAACGCCAACTTCTTACGCCCATCCATAGAGGCCGCTGGCGTGGACCCCGATAAACTGGCGGACGTCGAAGATTTTCAGCCAGCGGAACAGAAAAAACAAGCTTGGAAGGATATTTGGTCTGCAGGTCAGGGCGTGGGGTCGATTCACGATATCCCAACGGCCGCTGAACTTTGCGAGCGGCTTATCGAGGAATATGACGCGGCATTATTAGCGGCGACAAAGAAAAGGGCCCGCCGGTAGAATCTGCAGTGGCGGCGCACCGAAATATCTAATGGGCAAATGGCGGCAACGCATAAGGATTATGCTGAAGCAGGGCTCAATTATATGAATGTGATATGCTGCAAACTTGGCTGATAAAGCATATAGAAAATGTAAGCATCCTATCGGAAATCAGTATTGGAGTGGTTATGACGACGCGGAGAGTAAATGACAGTGACGGAGAGATAACCGTATCTCATAAAGGTCCAATCACGCTTATCGGTATAAACCGCCCGGCCAAGTTAAACGGCTTTTCTGGCAAAATGGCGACCGAGCTTGGGGAAGCTTTTGAAAGCTTTGAGAATGACGCCAATGCACGTGTGGCCGTTGTTTGGGCGCAGGGTAAACATTTTACGGCCGGCGTACAGCTCGATCAGATTAGCCAATGGTTTGCCGAAGGTAAGCATTTTGCACCCGAAGGCATTGCTGACCCATTTGATCTATTTGCCCCCTTACGCAACAAGCCGGTCGTTGCCGCAGTTCAAGGAATTTGCTTTACGATCGGTATTGAGCTGATGCTCGCGGCTGACATTGTTGTCGCTGCCGACGACGCTAATTTTGGACAAATAGAAGTCAGCCGTGGAATTTTCGCCAATCATGGTGGTATTATCCGCATTCTGGAGAGAGCCGGGTGGGGCAACACGATGCGCTATCTGCTGACGGGTGACTTTTTTGACGCGGCGGAAGCGTTTAGATTGGGACTCGTGCAGGAAGTTGTGCCTGTTGGCCAGCAACTGGACCGCGCGATGGAGTTAGCCGAAAAAATTGCGGCTCAGGCACCATTGGCCGTTGCCGAAACCAGACGTATTGCGCGCAAAGCACAAAGAGATGGCTGGCTTGCCGCAATTGACGATTTTGGACCAAAACAGGCTGAGATTATGAAAACCGAAGATGCCGCAGAAGGTCTGAAGAGCTTCGCTGAAAAGCGCGACGGAGTTTTCAAAGGATGTTGATTGCCGGTACGATTTCGCCTTGTTTGGGTGCGTTGTAGACGGTTGTAAAGGTATTTCCGCAGACTACCTGTTGCTTTCTACGTCGAAGTTGTAGGAACCGTTTACATGGCGCACCAATGTATAGCCTAAGGCGTTATCGAGAAAGCCTTTGAGTGCGATGTGTCTCTCCAACGGTTCTTAGCATGGCCTTTGCCAAATGGCGTATGGCGTGATTAGGATAAGGAAGTTTTTGGCATTTTCTTCATCCAAAGAGGTTGCGTATCGATTCTGATCAAATGACATGCGTCACTTTGTGGTGTTTGCATTCCGATGCGTAATTTGGTTTAGGAACAATTAGATATCGGATGACAAGTCCAGAGTTGGTGGCCCATCAGGTGATAGACCATACACAACGAATTCGGCGGTTTGCTGTGCGATCTTCGACATTTCCGCTTCTGTCGTTTCCTTGTTGGGATCGAACCATACGGTAAGCCAATTCAAAGAGCCCAAAACTGATTTAGTGGCAATTTGAACAGAAGGGACTTTGAAATCGCCTTGGTCGACACCTTGTTGAATTATGAGTTCAATTTTGCCTTCGTATTCGTCGCGGTAATGCTTGATACGTGCGTTTGCACGGATTTGTCTGTGAGATAAGTGTGACAAGAGCTGGTGTTGGGTGGCCTCAAGCGCAACACGCATGAAGGCGTATTTTTCCAAAATGACCATCGTATGCGCATATGCTATTCGGTAAAGTTTAGCCGGAGGAGTTTGTATACCGGCTTTTTCAGCTTTTTCGGTTTCCTGCTCTATCAGGTGGTTTGCCCCGACCACGACGTCGTAATACAGGTCGCTTTTTGAACGATAGTAATGGTAGATTTGGCCTTTGGAGGCTCCCATCAATTCAGCCACATGAGCGAGGGTCGTCGCGCTATAGCCGCGTGTGGTAAAAGCCTGCGCCGCACATTCCAAGAGAGCCGCACGGGCCTGTATCTTTGGAGCTGAGCGAGCTTCGGACTCCCAGACCGGATTAAGTGGTTCGGAATCTTTTATGCTCGCGCGGTTGATCCTCGGCTCGTCGCTCGGCATATTATCATTTCCACTGACCATCCACGCCCTCATACTCGTTTGAGATGCGGCCTTCAACGCCTTTATGAGCATCGATGTTGGCAGCCATCCGAAACCTATTCAACACCAATATCTTTATTGAATCGAGCGCTATTTGTTGGGGCCCGAATTTGACACCCTTATGATACTTCTTTCGCGAGCCACCTATTGTTGCCCTCCTGATCTGCACCCCAAGTTTCATCCAGTCGATGGAGAGTCCTTGGGGTTATTGCTATAGGGGGTTGTGCATTTGAATGCACAGTATCACATAGATGTTGGATTAGTTTGGTGGTCCCCGAAATGGATCGTTTGGTTATAATCTTGACAACAGAAAAGTTGCGCCTAGGTAGTGTGTCCTTTATACAATGATGAAACTCTAGCAATTTAAAGCGTATAGCAATAATTTGGCATATGGAAATAGACATAGAGCCGTCGAACTAGACGAACTAGGCAGGCCCAAAGCGCCTGACGAAGCGCGTGCAAAAATCTTAACTGCAGCAGCGGGTACATTTGTTGAACGTGGTTTTGGTGGAACGTCAATCGATGATGTTGCCGATGCGCTTGGGTCGACCAAAGGCCGAATCTATCACTATTATCGAACCAAAACAGATATCTTCCTACACATCCACCTGGAAGCATTGCGTATCCTGATCGAAAATGTCGGAGAGGTTTTTGATCGTGAAGGTTTGGACCCGAAAGAACGTCTCTATGAAATGTGCAAAACACACGCAGTGGTAGTCATGGCTACGATTTCTTACCAAAAGTCCACTACACTGGGAATTAACAAGTTATTGTTAAGCATCAGGCATCCATACCAAGACGAGGCTAGCAAGCAAGTCATTGCACTTCGCAACGAGTATGAGGGCTTCTTTGTGTCTGCAATCGAGGCTGGCGTTGAAGCAGGTGTTTTTAGGGATCTGCCACCACGGTTTGCAGCGCGTCCGCTTTTGGGTGCCCTAAATTGGGCGAACGTCTGGTATGAAACGCGGGAGTCATCTGATGAAGCGGACGATTATATTGAAAATTCTTCGATCGCACTGGCGGAATACTGTGTCAACGCGGTTTCTCTACGTTCCTTCCCTGCCGTCTAATAGTTATCCAAACGCAGCTGATGGCTATAATATCTGAATCGCCGTGAAGTCGCCAGAATGGCTCTTACATGGCCTTCCGCGCACCCTCGAGCTTTTTTTGCCCTGGCGGCCTTCTATTCCATTGCAGGGTGAAGAGCCGACGTCTCGCATGACCCTGAACATCATTACATTGCTAATATCCACAGAGGGACACATCCATCTAGTCTAAGCAGTTTCAAAAAATATAGCGACTGCACGACATCGGAGCGCTTTGCGCTCCGATGTCGTGTTAATATCAAGGCCGAAAAATCTCAAAGTTTTTTGTTTACATACCAACATACGCATGGGTAGGATGTTACATACGCACGAGAAGGTTGGTGGCTGTTTGCCAAGAGAGCCTTTCTGTATTCAAGAACACTTCAAGTGTTGCTAGTTCTGAGGAGGACATAATGAATTTAGAGAATTTAGCGCCCACAATGGATTCGAATCTGGCCTCGCATGTAGGGCCCGTGGTAAAGTCTGCGGAACGTGCGTTGCGGATTTTGGAATTCTTTGATGGCGTGCAGCGCTCTGCTTGCGTATCTGAGATTTCCAAATCGCTGAACTATCCCCAATCCAGCACGTCAGTGTTGCTTCGTAGTTTGGTGTATATGGGATATTTACAACAAGACAGCAGCAGAAGGTCATACTTTCCGACCCGTCGTGTTGGTCTTTTGGGCAATTGGGTTGATCCCAATCTGGTACAACAAGGCAGCTTGTTGGAGTTCGTCCATGATCTGTCGGCAAAATCTGGACAAACTGTGGTTATGGCTACAGCCAATGGCATAAACGTCCAGTATATTTACGTTTGCTACGGGCCAGACGGCGACGGCCCCGAAGGCTCGGTTAAAGTGGGTGACATGTTGTCAATCGCGCATACAGCAGTTGGGCGCGCTTTGCTGAGCACCTACTCGGAAGATCGGATATCCGCACTGTTGCGCCGTATCAACGCAGAAAAGACCGAAGGACAAGAGCCTATCGCCATCGCAGAATTTATGACGGAGATCAGGGAACAAAAAGTCGGTGGTTATTTTTATGGAAATGCTGGCGTTCCGGGGCAGCACGGGCTCGCGCTGGTTCTGGATCAAAGTGAGCAACTGCTTGTTTTGGGTATGGAAGGCGACCCTGTTCATATTGAAGGTTGCATGGTCACTCTTTCCGAAAAAATGTGCGAAAGCAAAACCCAGCTTTCCATCGTCGATAATTATATAACACAACGATATGCGGGCGCCGCATGTTAAGTGGAAAAACCGCTATCGTAACCGGCGCGGCGCATGGCATTGGGCGCGCGACTGTCAAAATGATGTGTGATGGCGACGTGCGGGTCGTGGCGATGGATTTGGATGCTGAGGGATTAGCAGAGGTAAACACAATATGTGGAGGCCAATTGGAGCTGCTCACTGTAGATCTGCGCAACGCAACAGCGACACAGGCCGCCTTTGAGGCCGCCAAAAAATTAATTGGAACACCGGACATACTTGTCAACAATGTGGGCCAAGGCGCACGAGAGCGCGCTTCAAGTTTTGTTGACTCACAACCGGATAGTTGGGATTTTTTGATAGATATTTGTTTGAAAACAACGATCAATTGCACTCATCTTGTCGTAGGTGACATGTTGGAGAGGGGCTCCGGGAAAATAGTAAATATTGCGTCTGATTCAGCCTATATCGGGGCCAAGGCCAGTGCAGCATATGCTGCCGCAAAAAATGGCGTGATTGGATTTACCCGTTCTTTAGCCCGAGAAATAGCCGAAAGCGGGATTAGCGTGAACGCAATCGCCCCAGGTTACATACAAACACGCGCGACGGCTGCTTTACCCGCAGAAATGGTGGCCAAAGCTAAGGCCGAGACACCTATGGGGATATTAGGGGAACCAGACGATATCGCACATGCAGTCTTATTCTTTGCAGGGCCGGGTAGTCGTTACATCACAGGTCAAACATTGATCGTTAACGGTGGTCGCTGGATGAATTGAAAGCTAGCTAACAAGCCCATTTAGCTGTTTTCCCAAATCGGACTTTACAACCTTACCTAGTGCGTTCAATGGCAATTTTTCCAATTTCTTTAACGCGGAAATACGTTGAGCCTTGCCCAGTTGTTCGTTTGCAAAACTGATCAAATCCGCCTCGGAAACGTCCGAACCAGCTGACAGAACGACGGCGGCGACCGGTGTTTCGCCCCATGCCGCGCTAGGCATTCCCATAACCGCCGCCTCATTCACGTCTGGATGAAGTAAAAGTGCGTCCTCCAAGTCCGTGGCATATATGTTGAAGCCGCCCGAGATGATCACATCCTTGGCCCGCCCGACAACATACAAAAAACCGTCATCGTCGAAACGACCCAAATCGCCGGTTCGGAAGTAGGCAAGCCCGTCCGGCATATCTATTCTTACCGCTGAATTCTGCTCTGGTCTTTTATGATAGCCTAACATCATCGTATTTGAATGCCCGATAATCTCTCCGACCTGGCCGGTCGGTAATTCAGACCCGGCATCATCAATTATTCTAATAATCGCAGACGGCGAAGGCTTACCAACAGAACCTAACTTGTTCGGATTAAGCGATGTATCAAGCATTGCCGTTAACCCACCTTCGGTCATTCCGTAAATCTCATGTATTACGCCAGGCCAGCGAGTTACCGCCTCGCTTTTTACTGAGGTCGCAAAGGGGGAGGCTGTCACGAATGTTCGTTCCAAAGTTGGAATGGAATCAGTCTGAAAACTCGGCTCCGCCAACAATCTTTGGACCAGAGTGGGGACGAGCATTGCATGCGTCACGCCATTCTTGCGCGCCGTTTCGATGTAGCTTTTTGCCTCAAACTTGCGCTTTGTGACAAGAGTTCCCCCGCCTGACAAGACGGAAAGGGCCGGCATGATCGTCGTGTTAGAATATATTGCCGTTGAGACAAACATCGTGCAATTTTCGTTGACGCCGGTGCCGTGCATCCGCGACATTTGACGAAACCTAAAGAGATTGTCATGAACGATGCCCTTCGGTGTGCCCGTTGTTCCTGAGCTGTAAATGATGTTGAACAACGCATCAGCATGAAGCGACGGTAATGTGACATCCACCGCAGTTGGGTGCGCTGCCCGCAGGTCAGTCCAGCTGTCATCGGGTGGCGTAAAGTCGATCGCGCCGCGCTTGATTTTGCGATGGCCCGCGTCCAACCCAAGTACATTAGTGATGCGGCCTGCCGCTTCAGTGGTTGAAAGAACCATGCTTGCACCACTATCTAGCAGCATCCGGCTCAACGCCGCGTCGCTGGCAATTGCGGGAAGTGGTACGACGCACGCCCCTGCAAAGAGTACAGACAAAAATGCCGTGAATGTCGTAACTTGAAGGTCACCAATAAGAGCGACATTGTCACCGGGGGTCACGCCCGACACGATTAACTGTTTGGCAAGCTCTTCGCAGTTAATCAAAAGTTCGGACCAGTCGCACACCGAGGTTTCGTCACAGATAGCAATCTTATCAGGGGTTTGCACGGCCTGTTGGCGAATTTGATCAGGCAAAGCTATAAATGCCTCACCTTCGATGTGATCATGCGGGAAAAGTGCTGACATTGTTTTAGACTTTCTAATTAGGGCTTCACGACCAAGTTTACCTCGGCGACACCAGAATAGCACCATTTCCGTGGGCTACGGGGCGCAGGGGCTTGTCAAATTACTGCGCACCGGCTTTTCCTGAAAATTACCTTATGTAAATGCATTTAGACAAAGGTTCGCTTACTTTTGCGTCGCAATTGAACCGGAAACGCGGTCTATTTCCACTCAAGATTGGTTGACCCTGTTGAGGATGAGCAAATCTTGCAAAAGCATCCGTCATTTGTCTCTCTGTATTTCAAGTATTTGTTTGCATAAATCAAAAGGACGATTCAACTCAACGCAATTCCTAATCAAGTATATGATATAGCGACTATTGACAGGCGGGCATTCGTTTCGAGCGATCTCAAAGCCCACATGAGTCAAATCACGCATCTCATTAAACACATAACTGATTAAGATCGGATTTGTGTCAGTGATGCTTGCGCGTCCTGACGGCCTTAGCCTACCTTTTGAATTGATTAGCCTACCTTTTGAATTGAATAGCGAAATATACAATGGAGCAATAAAATGAACGTAAGTGCCAATGATGCAAAAAATCCAATGTCACTTAAAGGTCGAACGATAGTCGTAACCGGTGCAGGACAAGGTATTGGCTTCGCTGTATCTCGTATGGTCACTGAACTCGGCGGAAATGTTGTCGCGATCGATATGAACGAAGAAGGCCTCAAGCATCTGGAAACGGAGCTTGGAGACGACCGTGTTGCCTTTTACGTTGGTAGCGTAACGGATCCGGATCTTGTTCAGTCTGCGGTGAACGGCGGCGTTGAGAAATTTGGTTCAATAAACGGGCTGGTCAATAATGCCGGCATTACACGTCCATCAATGATGTTAAAAATGACTTTGGAGCAGTGGAATCAGGTGTTGGACGTGCATTTAACCGGGACTTTCATCTGCACTCAGGCGGTCGCAAAGCATATGGTTGCGCGTGCCAAAGCAGGCGAAGACCTAAAAGGGTCCATTGTGAACATTTCATCGGATGCGGGCGTTCAGGGCACGATCGGCCAGATTAACTATTCATCCGCCAAAGCTGGCGCTATTGGTGCGGCGATGTCCAGTGCTCGTGAATTAGCAAAATACAATATCCGCGCTAACACGGTTTCCTTCGGCATGGTTGAAACACCTATGACCGAAGTTATCCGAGGCGAAAAATTTCGTGATACTTATCTAGCCAAGGTCGCGTTAGCGCGATGGAGCCTGCCAGAAGAGGCGGCCTCGCCAGTTTGTTTTCTACTCTCGGATGCGGCGTCTTACATAACGGGTCAACGTTTGTCGGCCAACGGCGGCAGCCAAATGAGCCTCTGATACTCCCCCTGTTATCTGAAATTCTAATACTTTCATGAAAGGGGCCAAGTGATGTCCGAGGAATTAGTGCTATTTGACCGGCAGGATTCCGTCGCGGTCTTAACGCTCAATGAACCTGAACGCATGAACCCGATAGGAGATGTGGTGAGGCTTCGCCTGATAGAGTTTTTGGACGAAATTTCAGCGAACAAAGACATCCGCGCCGTTATTATTACCGGAGCAGGTGGGCAGTTTTCGGCAGGCGCAGATGTTAAACAAATGTCGGCGCCCACGGGCGGGCCCGACCCGTTGCGATCCAAGCGGCGACTCAAAGTGCTTCACGAGGTGGTCAGAGCAATCGCGGTCAGCCCAAAACCAGTTGTCGCGGCAGTTGAAGGTGTTGCTTTCGGCGCGGGTTTATCCGTTGTTGCGGCATCTGACTTTGTCATTGCGGGAAAAACAGCGCGGCTGGGTGCTGCATTTGGGCGCATCGGGTTGGCACCTGATTGCGGGCTCATGTGGTCATTGCCGCAAAGGATCGGTCTTGCGCGGACCAAAGATTTGATTTTCACAGGAAAGCCGTTGAGCGCCCAAACGGCTCAACAATATGGGCTGGTTGATGAATTGGTCGAAGAGGGGGCGGCGTTGGAGCGGGCGCTTGAAAAAGTACAAGAGTACATGAATGTTGCTCCACTTTCTATCGCAGCTACCAAAGAAGCTGCGGCGGCATTGCCAGGAAGCTTGGAAGCAGCCTTGGCTATCGAGACCCATCAACAGCCACTATTGAGCATGTCCCATGACCACTCCGAAGCGCGGGCCGCCTTTCTGGAAAAACGGCCGCCGAACTTTTCTGGTCAATAACAACCAGAAAAATAGTAAGCGGGCCGATTAGATTTCATTCAAAATTCCGATACGGCTTACGATGTTGATGCGCGCGCAGCCAATCGTTCACGAAATATAATTCATATGTGAAGGATGGGCTGCAATCGAGCATCTGACTGTAAAGTGGCTATGCAATCCTATTTAGTTGAATTGCCTCATTTCTTGATTTAAGACGGAGTACCAAATGGCAATTAATTTTGACCGCCTGATGTCGTTGGAAATACCTGACGCAACGCAGACCTATACTCGGCAAGATTCCATCCTTTATGCATTAGGGCTTGGTTGCGGGCTTGGGCCATCCGCAGATGGCGAGCTGACGTTTGTCTATGAGGAAAATCAGCAAGCGATCCCATCTATGGCGGGCGTTCTTGCGCATCCTGGTTTCTGGATACGTGACCTCGACACCGGAATAGACTGGGTTCGGGTGGTGCATGGTGAGCAAACCCTTGAAGTGCACGCACCACTGCCGGTTGAAGGCACGGTCGTTGGTAAGAACAAAGTGATCGACGTGATTGACAAAGGCGAAGGCGGCGGCGCCTTGGTTGCCTCGGAGCGTAAACTATTTGATGTGGCTACAAACGAGCTGATTGCCACCGTCGGGCAGGTTACATTTTGCCGTGGGCAAGGTGGTTTTGGCGGCCCTGAACGCCCAAAAACTCAACCCCACGCAATTCCTGACCGTGCAGCCGATATTTCTGTAACATTGGAAACCAGCCAGCAATCCGCGCTAATCTATCGCTTGTCCGGGGATTTCAATCCGCTGCACGCAGACCCGAAGGTCGCCAAGGCTGCCGGGTTTGATCGACCGATCTATCACGGGCTTGGAACATACGGAGTTGCGGCACGCGCAATTTTGCAGGGTGTATGCGGCTTTGATGCCGCCAAAATTCAGGTTATGAATGCTCGGTTTACAGCCCCGGTCTTCCCGGGCGAAACATTTCTTACCGAAATTTGGCGCGACAAGAACGAAATTAGTTATCGGGTGCGTTGCGTCGAGCGAGATTTGATTGCGATCAACAATGGCAAGGTAATATTGAATGACTGAATCCCAGTTTTTGACCTTGCCGCAACCAACTCGTCACATCTATTAACGGGATGTGGAAAAATGTTTCCTCTAAAAATAGCACCACAGTAAACGTGCAGGAGAATACAAATGAAAACACCGGAAAACTCCAATATGGCACTCGCCGGTCTTCGTGTAATAGACTTGACGCGCGTTATCGCCGGACCACTTGCAAGCCAAACATTTGGTGACCTTGGGGCAGAAGTCATCAAAATTGAACGCCCTGGTGAAGGCGATGATGTGCGCAGGGTTGGCCCGCCTTGGATGCCTGGAAACGAAGATTATTTATCCACCTATTTTATGGCTGTGAATCGTAATAAAAGTTCGGTCACGATAGATTTTGCCACCCCCAAAGGTGCGGAGTTGATCCGCGCCATGATCAAAGACGCTGACATTTTGTTAGAAAACTTCAGGCCTGGAACCTTGGCAAAATACGGGTTGGGATATGAGGACCTGAGTGCAATTAACCCGCGGCTGATTTATTGCTCTGTCAGTGGTTTTGGGCAAACAGGTCCTTATTCTGCGCGCTCTGGATATGACTACTTGGCCCAAGCTATGTCGGGTGCCATGACGATCACAGGGCTTCCTGATGGTGTGCCTGGGGGCGGGCCGCTACGGGTTGGTATTCCGATGGCTGATATTTTCGCAGGGATGCAGGCGAGTATCGCGGTTTTGGCAGCTTTGCAACATCGCGGAAAAACAGGTGAAGGGCAATCAATTGACGTTTCACTGTTTGACGCACAATTTGCGGCGATGATGAACACTGCCTCGGCCTGGCTAAATGCGGGTGAGGTAATTAAGAGAACCGGAAATGACCATCCCAGCTCCGCGCCATACGGCGTTTATCCGGTTGACGATGGACACATCCTGATCGCAACCTTCAGTGATCGCGAATTTATCCGACTTTCTGCCGCGCTCGGGCATCCGGAATGGTCCTCAGACGATCGTTTCGCTAAGAACGGCGGCCGTGTGGAAAACCGTGAGACGCTGAGGCAACTGGTCACTTCGGCATTAGTAGGAAAGGGCAAGTTAGAATGGGTGGAGCATTTGAATGCCGCGACGGTGTCATGCGGCCCGATCAACGCTATCGCGGACCTCGAAAATGATCCGCATGTACAGGCGCGCGAGATGATCGTCGAAATGCCACACTCGGAGTTAGGCACCATCCGTACACCGGCAGCACCGTACCGAATGTCCAAAACGCCACCAACTTATCGCAAGGCCCCTCCGTTGATCGGCGAGGATACCGATGCTGTTTTAAAAGCAACTCTTGGGCTGGACGACGCAGAAATCGCCGAACTGCGCCGCGACGGAATTGTGTAAAAGGGGTCATCATGTTTCAACCATACAGATTTGCAGATATAGAAGTAGTCGAAGATGCCGCAGCCCTGAGATTGGAGGTCCGCGAATTCCTGGACGAGTGGAAATATATGTGGACCCCATGGGAACGAGGTCTTGGATGGAATCGCCATGACCGGAAGTTTTCTGAAGCGCTGGGGGCCAAAGGTTGGATCGGGATGTGCTGGCCAAAAAAATACGGCGGGACCGAGCGCTCGATGCTTGAGCGGCACGTGGTTATTGAGGAATTACTAGCTGTCGGTGCACCTGTCGGGGCGCACTGGGTATCTGATCGACAAAGTGGGCCGCTTATCCTAAAGGCAGGCACGGAAACGCAGCGTCAGAAATACTTGCCCGAAATCATACGAGGTGAGGCATGTTTCTGCATCGGTTTGAGTGAACCTGACGCCGGATCCGACTTGGCTTCCGTGCGCACCCGCGCAGACAAAGTTGACGGCGGATGGCTGATCAACGGGCGCAAAATTTGGACAACAAACGCCCATTTATCGGAATATATAATTGCCTTGCTGCGCACCGAAGGCACAGCAGCGGACCGTCATAAAGGTCTCTCTCAATTTGTGTTCTCTATGAATCTGCCGGGAATCACCATTCGTAAGATCAAAGACTTAACTGGACTCGCCCATTTCAACGAGGTAACATTTGATGACGTTTTCATCGACGACGACGCCTTGATTGGCACCCTCGGTGGTGGCTGGGCACAGGTGACCGCAGAACTAGCCTTTGAGCGCAGCGGGCCAGATCGTTATATGACCTCATTCCCACTTCTCGAAGAACTGGTTGAGCATGTCAACAAAACCGGCAGTGACCGAATGATTGACCGACAAATAGGCGCAGAATTTGCAAAAATGGCTGTGCTTCGCCAGATGTCCGTTTCGATTGCAGGCATGTTACAAGAGGGCCTTTTGCCAAATCAGGAAGCAGCAGTCGTAAAGGACCTTGGGACCGATGCGGAACAAAGATTACCCGAAGTCGTGAGGTCAATACTGGGGCAGAACAGCCCGCTGGACAAGTCAACGTCATTGACTGAAATCAACGCTGCAATCACACAAACCGCCCCGACGTTCTCGTTGCGTGGTGGCACCCGTGAAATCATCCGCGGAATTATGGCAAAGGGGCTAGGACTACGATGAGCAATACTGAAATCTCACAACTGATGGTCGATGGCCTAGCTCGGGTATTGGCCGGCTTTGCCGATGCTCAAACAATGGACAAGATTGAAAAGGGCGAAACCGGTCTTGGTCACGAAAAATCGATTTCCGAGTTGGGATTCGACGTTGCGATGTTGTCCGAGGAGGATGGCGGCGCCGGTATTGGCTGGAAAAATTGCGCCAAAATTTTTGAATTGCTCGGTTACTATGCATCTCCAACGGACTTGGGCGAGCAGATCATTTCCCAATGGGCTAGCTCAAATGCCGGCATTGAGATAAATGGCACGGTCCCACATGTGGCGCTAGGAACCGTTGAATCCATCACCGATGGTTTGGTCTCGGGGACTATCCTTGTGCCGTGGGCGTCTGGTCAGTCTTTTGTTCTCGTGGAAATATCCAAGCAGGATACTCAAGAAATCTGTTTGATTGATACTGCGTCTGCTACCAGTATCGCCCCTGCTGATACGATAGGACGGGTTCCTTCACAAAAGGTCATATTGGCAAATTGTGCGCCGCTCCAGATAGGAACACTGGACGGTTCATTTGGTTTGACCCACGCAATGGCGTTTCTGCGGTCATCACAGATATCGGGGGCAATGGCCCGTATTCTGGAAATGACGATAGAATACTGTAACACTCGAACACAATTCGGCCGGCCGATCGGAAAATTTCAGGCAGTGCAACAGCTTGTCGCTCAATTGGCAGGTGAAATGGCGGCAACCAATGCGGCTGTGAAATTGGCCGCAATGGGAATGGATAAGGGGCGCGGTCCGTTGGAAATCGCAATTGCCAAGCAACGCGCGTCTGCGTCGGTTGCATTAGTGGCATCGATTGCCCACGAAGCACATGGCGCAATCGGGGTGACCGAAGAGCACATCCTGCATTATTTCACGCGTCGGCTGTGGCAATGGCGCGAAGAGGCCGGAAATGAACACTTCTGGGCTGAAGAAATTGGCCGGCAGGTGGTCTTGGGCGGCGGGGAAAACTTGTGGCCGAATTTGATTGGGTTGACCGAAGGCTAGACACACACCGGATGCTTACTGCCCCAACTCGGGGCAGTCATAAATGACGATTGCATCGAGCGTAGGACCTTCAAGGCTATCGGCTCTATTTGCTGACCCCAAAAATATCACAACTCGATAATAACTGGGGCCGCAAATGAAACATTCGGCTTAAACCGTCGATGATGACCCAAAGATGGCCGTGGCTTGGCTGGACAGATTGCCGCCGTTGGTATGGGCCAGCGCCAAATTTACATCGTTAATCTGGCGTTTGTCTGCTAGTCCCATCACCTGGCGTATCGCTTCGATATTCGCAAACATTCCATATTGCCCCGGATGGCAGCATGACAGACCGCCACCATTGGTGTTAACGGGTAATTGGCCGCCCGGTGCGATGCGCCCGTCACTGACAAATGCGCCGCCTTCGCCCTTTGCGCAAAATCCCAGATCCTCCAGAAACAGCAGAACGTTAATGGTGAAGGCATCATAAAGCGACAGAACGTCTATATCGGCAGCCCCCACACCAGCCTGTGCATAAGCTCGCGCACCGGATTCGATCGCCGCAGTGCGCGTCAAATCAGGCATTGAAGAGATACTCATATGCGTGGTTGCGGCGGCAGCACCCAAAAGGTAAGCGGGGTTTTTGCAAATATCGCGCGCTTTGTCGGCGCGGGTCATAACCATAGCCCCGGCACCGTCAGTGATCAAACAGCAATCTCGAACCGTCAGAGGGTCGGAAACCATTCTGGAATTCAAAACGTCATCAAGGGTTAAGTTACCTTGCTCGAATGCCTCGGGGTTAAGCTTGGCCCATTGTCTGGCTGACAGCGCCACTTGTGCCAACTGCTCTCTGGTTGTTCCAAATTCATGCATATGCCGGTGCGCTGCAAGTGCGTAGCTAGAAACCGGATTGCGCGGCTTGTAAACCGACTCGACGCCGCCTAGCCCAACAGGGGTCTGTAATTTACCGGTCGCCGACCGCTGATTACTGCCGTAGGTGATCAATGCAACATCGCACATTCCCGCCTCTAGAGCCAGCGCCGCATGTTCCATCTGCGACACGGATGAGGAGCCGCCGGTGCGGTTATTATCGGTAAGTTTGGGGTGGATTCCATAATATTCGGCAAGGCTGATACCTGACATTGCATCAAAAGGCAGGCAGATAAACAGCGCGTCCACATCAGATGTCCGAAGTCCCGCCATTTTCAGGGCTTCAACGCCAGCATGGGCGGCCATTTCCATGGAGCTATAGCCATGGGCCTCGCCAATGCCGAAAGTTGCTGCGCCTACTACGGCTGTTTTTGCACGAGGGAAGTTGTCCATTTTCGGATTCCTTATGTTAAATCGAGTGGATAGATTTGGACTAAACCGGGTCGAAAACAACAAGTGCCGCATCATCTTCCTGAATGAAGCGTGCAGTTACTTTCTGACCAATTTTCACGTCATCGGGGGCAAGTCCTTCGACACGGGCCATCATGCGCGGCCCCTCTTCAAGGTCGATCAAAGAAACGTTGTAACCTGGACTAGGCGGACGCTGACGGACTGTTGTTACTGAATATACAGTCCCTTTTCCCGAAGCCTCTACCCATTCCAAATCAGTGGAACCCGTACCCGGTGCAACAACTCGCGGATAGAACATACACTTGCCGCTTTCATTGTCGCGTAACAACATGAGACGCCCTTGCTCAAGATATTTATGATATTCTTTTTCGGCCTGAATTGGATTTGACATACTCGGTCCCTTCTTATTTCATCACCCACACGCCTTTGGTCTGGCATCGAGTGAAATCAAAAGTCTCGTGCCTTAATATCAAGTGACACTGGCACATAACAATTCCCGACCCCGACAAAGCAAGTATGTGATGATCTCAGCGCAAAACCCGAAGGTTACCTTGACTGCTTTCCAGATTTGCTGAACCTTTTATTAGCCAAATTTTCTGAATGATCGGCACACCCATCCGCCCTTAAACTACTTAAAATGCCACGCCGCAGGTGGCACTATCACCCAGAACTCCGAAATTTTTAGCGAAACTAACGCCGCTAAATCACACCGCGCTTGAACAACCCGTCGATTTCCTCCTCACTCAACCCTAAGGCGTCGCGTAAAATCTCTGCACTGTGCTGACCAAGCTCCGGCGCTACATGTCGATACGTTGCCGGAGTATCTGACAATTTAATAGGTAATCCCGGAGATCGAACAACCCCCATCCTTTGATGAGGCTGGCTCACAATCATGTCGCGTGCCAGCATATGGGGGTCATTTTCCATGTCCGGGATCGAATTGATCGGGCCGCACGAGACCGTTGCTTCATTCATAATTCGAACCCAGTCATCCTTTTGGGTGCCTTTTAGGGCCTCAATGATCTCGCCGCGGATTAGGTCGCGGTTTTCGACGCGCGCACCATTGGTGTTATAGCGGTCGTCGTCACACCATTCTGGATGCCCCAAAACCTTGGCCAGTCTAATAAATTCACGGTCATTGAAGGTTGCGATAACAATGTGACCATCATCAACAGGGAAGACGCCATAAGGCACTGCGCTCGGGTGATTATTTCCCATTCGTGGTAACTCGACACCCGCATTGAGATAAGAGGCCACCGGATTTAGCAATGCTGCGAATTGGGTTTCGAATAGGGACACATCTATGTGCTGTCCTTTTCCCGAAATACTCCGCGCGTTCGCGGCCGCCAAAATGCCTATGGTGGCCTGCATCGCTGACATTATGTCAGCCATCGGAATGCCAACCCGCAGCGGCCCTTCGCCGGGTTGACCGTCCGCAAGGCCGGTCACGCTCATTGCGCCTGACATCGCCTGCGCCAGATAATCATAGCCTGACCTGCTGGAATAAGGGCCCGTTTGCCCGAATCCGCTCACCGAACAATAAATCAGCCGTGGATTGAGTTTGGACAACTCTTCATAGCCAAGCCCGTATTTTGCCAACGTGCCGGGTCGGTAATTTTCAACGAATATATCCGCTGTTGATGCCAGTTTGCGAATGAGGTCAGCACCTTCGGGCTTTCGGTAGTCGACAATAATTGAACGTTTATTTCGGTTCACCGAATGGAAATATGTTGATTGATCCAGTGTTTCGCCATTTTTGTCGCTCATCCAAGGGGGGCCAACGGCGCGGTTATCGTCACCCGTAATATGACGCTCGATCTTGATCACATCAGCGCCAAGGTCACCCAATGTTTGTGTCGCGAGAGGACCAGCAATAACGCGGGTCAGATCAATGACAGTTAATCCCGTTAAAGGGCCATCCTGTAAGGCTTTTTGTGTGTCGGTCATTTTCGGATCCTAATTTTGAGGTGTCAGCGTTTGGCCAGTGGGCCAAAAATGTCGCGTGCAATGATGGTTTTTTGAACTTCGCTAGCTCCGCCATAAATGGTCGACGGGCGGGCGATCAAAAAGAATGCAAGAATGTCCTTTTCGAAACCGTCGAGATCCGGATGCCCCACAGACGCACCATATTCTTGTGCAACGTTGATCAGAGTATCAGAAATCCGTTTGAAAGTCTCGGAAGCCTGCACTTTGATCGTCGAATAGGTTTTCCCATCAGCAACACCGCGAATGGCTGCATCGCAGACCTGAGCGAACAATGCTCGTAAATCATTCAAGTCACAAAATGCCTTGGCGACTTCTGCTTTGAACAACTCATCAGTTTCTTTCCCCATTTGGGAAATCAATTCTTCGAGCACAGTAAACGTTTGGTTAGCGAGGCTGGGGCTGCCGATAAAAATTCGCTCGTCGCCAAGCATGGCTTTGGCAACATCCCAACCTTTATTCACCTTGTAAATAACATTGGTCGCTGGAATTCGAACATCATCGAAAAATACCTGCGCAAACTCGGCCTCGCCATTCAGGTTAGTGATTGATCTAACGATCATACCTTCTTGCTTCATGTCATCCACAATCAGCATGGAAATACCTTGCTGTGGGCGCGGGGCATTCATATCGGTACGAGCCAAGAGAAATATCTTATGCGAAAAAGGCGCCATCGTCGTCCAGATTTTCGTGCCGTTGATGACGTATTCGTCTCCGTCTAACACTGCAGTGGTTTTCAGGCTTGCGAGGTCTGATCCGGCGTTTGGCTCTGAAAACCCCTGACACCACAGACAGTCACCGTTTAATACTTCTGGCAGGTATTTCTGTTTTTGAGCATCGGTTCCGTGCCGGATTATGGTCGCTCCAAGCAGTGTCGCCCCAGTGTCAACGTTGCGCGCGGCTCCAATCCTCTCCAATTCTTCATGGTAAATCAGCTGCTTGCGCAATCCCAACCCCATCCCGCCATATTTACGCGGCCAACCCGGACACCGAAACCCGCCGTCGTATAGCATTCGCAACCACCGGGTTTCCTCGGCACCATGTAGTCGGAAGACCACCGGGTTTTTCCATTCATCCGGATAAGTTGTCTCAAGCCAGTTGCGAAATTTCATCCGAAATTCGTCGTCGCTCAGGACACTCATATCTTTGTGGTTATTTTCCAGCATCAACTTGACCCTCCCGGTACATGTCGTAGGCAGCCGCGCGGTGATACGCTGCACCACCAAGCCAGGATGACAATCTTAGCGCTGCTTTCAAGTACAGGCCAATGTCCGCATCTTCAGTGAATCCAATCCCGCCGTGGTACTGAATACTGGCTTTTGTCACCCCGAGAACCATTTCGGAACACCGTGCTTTCGCCGCAGAAATGCTCACATGCGCTGCCTCAAATCCATTTTTCTCAAGGTCAATCAAAGCTTGACGCCATGATGCACCACCAAGTTCAATTTCTCCGTTCAGGTCCACCATAACAAAGCGGTTTGCCTGAAAGTCCGCGATGGGTTGATTAAACTGCACCCTGTTTTTCATGTAATCGACGGTAATATCAAAGGCCGCGGTCGCCAGCCCTTCCATCTGAGCGCACAGCGCCAGTGTGCCATTTGCAATCGCCAGATTAAGCGCATCTAGTGCCGTTTGCCCTTGCAGCAATATATTTTCTGGTTCAATAGCAACACCGGAAAATTTCAGCGTTGTCATAAGACTGCCGTCGCTCATTTTAGTGGGCGATGCGACAAGACCCTCGGCATTTCCGGGGACAAATACAATCGCCAACTTTTCGTCCAGTACACAAGTGACAAGCAAATCCGTGATATCGCTCCAGGCGGGAACGAATAATTTCGTTCCATTGAGCTTACCGCCCTTGCAGGTGACCGAAGGCTCTGCCACACTTTTCATGCTCGGACGCTCCTGAAAGGCGAGTGTTATAACGCGCGAGCCATCGACAAGTGGTTCCGCAATGACTTGAAAGGCTTTGCTATATGCAGCATTCAGTATAGTTGCAGCAATGATCGCCGACGCCACAAAGGGTTCCGGAAACAAATTTCGCCCGATAACCTCCGCCAACGGCAGAGATTCAGAAAGCGGTAGGCCCGTGCCACCACTTTCTTCCGAGAGCAAAACACCCGTCCAGCCAAGCTCCGCCATGGACTTCCATTCCTGCAGATCAAACCCCGCACTCATTTCACGGCATTCACGAACCCGATCCGTGCTGTGGTTCGCGCTTACATGCGCATCTATGCTGTCACGCAGCATTCGCTGCATTTCGTTGTCGTGCCGCCAGACCATCGTATACTCGCCTTTACTCTATAGCTTTGGATATAGTGTAAGAACCCATATTTTTGGCCGCAATAGCTTGTCGCTAAAACCATACATTCATCATGTGGATGAAGTATGCGGAATAAGGTGGTTATTATGCTTGTGTTTTGCCACGCTCGTATCCATAGACTTGAGCAGCGTTTGCTAGATTTCCGTAAGCGTCTGCAAAAAGGCTCTAACGAGAGACGAAAGACTTTTTCGTGCGCAAACCACATGTTCAAACTAATACAATGCCTTTGATCAAAACGCATTGTGACCTATCCGGCTGAGGTTCTAAAACGAGGGCTCGAGGCATGGCAATGAGACCATCGTAATCTCCACGAATGGGGTAGGGATGAAAGCAGTCCGAAGAAATTGCGTGTCGGGGCGGTCTGCCCCGCCCCAAAGGTGTCAATTCCCGGTATAGTTGGGCTTGCGCTTTTCAAGCATCGCAGCGACGGCCTCTCGGTGATCATCAGTTTCATGAACAATCGCCTGATAGGCAGCGGAAAGTTCCATCATGGTTTCCATTTGAGAATGCTCTCCAACCCGCAACAACCGTTTGGTCATACGGACTGCATGGACCGGATTTTGGGAAATCCGATCAGCCAAATCATTGGCGACCTGCATCAGATCGTCATGGGCTACGACCTGCGATACCAACCCGAGCCTTAATGCCTCGGCTGCATCAAAAGTCTCACCGGTAAAAGACAGCTCCGCCGCTTTGGATGCTCCAACCAGCCGTGGCAAAATCCACGACCCCGGACCACCCGGAATGATACCCAATTTGACGAAGCTCTCAGCATATATCGCCTTTTCAGACGATAGCCGAATGTCACACATCATAGCAAAATCCATACCCGCCCCGATGGCCGGGCCATTGATGGCCGCGATAGTCGGTACTTCGAGTTGATAGACCGAGCGGGCGATTTTCTGCACATTGTTTCGATAAGAATGTCTGGTTTCAGCAGCATTTTTGCCCGGAACCATGCCATTGCGATCACGCATCTGCTTGAGGTTTCCGCCAGCACTGAATGCGGTGCCAGCACCGGTTAAAATCACTGCAGTAACAGACGTATCCAGCGTTGCATCTCGGCAAGCATCCTCAAATTCGGTGCAGGCCTCCGGCCCGGGCAATGCGTTGCGTTCCCTAGGCAAGTTCATCGTCAGGGTGACAACCCCATCCCGCCGGGTGATTTCTAGGAATTTATTGGTCATTTTTGCTCCAGTTATATTAAGTTAAGGGCCTCAGCATTTCCGCGTCACCATCACGTTCCGCCACGAACGACCACTGTTTTTCTTTGTAGGTTACTCAAGCCGCTCGTGCGCCATCCTCTCGTTAGAAGTAGTCACAAACATAAGGGTTCACGACAATCTAATTTCCATTGTTTGTAACAATAGAGCACCAATAATGAACCTTGAAGGTCGGGGTGGAATTAACGCATTTGTGATAAAATGCTTGGATGTCTGGCACATAATCTGCAGGTCGTAGGCTTAAATCCTATCCCGTAATCAAGAATAACATTAATAACAACATGTAACAAACCACCTTCGGGTGGCTCTTTGCGGTGGTGAGTTGTCTGGTGTTACGTTGGTACTACAAATTTAGCAAAGTAAGTAAGTCCGCATTCGAAAAAACAGAAATCGAAGGCTGTCATCTCCCGACTTCTTTCCAAAATCTCGAGTTAAACCATTGAGCGGCACTAAAGCGCGACAGGTCCAGAATGCCCGTTTCCGTGAAACAATTTATTAGTGTCAATTTTCCAACTGCAGTGACCATTTGAAAGTTGTCGATAGGTAAAATGTGGACAAATATCGGGGAATCCAGTTTAAGGACAATAATCCCTGTTCTGACATATATATTCCCTGATGAATATATTTATTTCCCTGTTATCCATCTTAGGAAAAACCCTGTAAGTTATTGTTCTTACCGCGATATTAAGGTTGTTTTTTAGAAATAGCGGTTTAATTTGCGATTTTTCCCTGTATTTTCCCTGTTAACAGGGAACTTGAAGTGAGAGACTGGTTCGCTCCAGACTGTCAGCACCGCCAGACACTCTGGTCTCTCTGGGTGCAATGGCACTGTCAGACAAAACTTGGTTGAAGAGGGTGGGTGGTTCACTTCGCGTCGCTAGATGATCAAAGCTAACCTATTTCGTTATTTCAAAATGTCGCCCTAGATCATCCGTCTTGCCGTTATGTTGTACGTTCGCTTCCCACGGTCACTCCGGAATGTTGAAGATCTATTGCACGAGCGCAGGATAGAAATTAGTCACGAAACCGTACGGTTTCGGTGGAACAGATTTGGTCCTGTGTTAGCATCTGAGATCCGGCGGGAACGGGTTGGTCGGATGCGTGCGTATGCAAATTGGTAGTGGCATCTGGACGAGGTCTTCGTGAAAATCAATGGCGAGACACACTACCTTTGGCGCGCTGTCGATCACGAAGGTGAAGTTCTAGAAACCTATGTTACAAAGAGCCGAGATCGAAATACAGAGTAGGAATTCCTCAGAAAACCAATGAAACGGTACGTTTCTCCTGCGATAGCTGTGATCGATAGGCTTCTATCATATCGTACCGCGATGAAGGTGATCGGCAATGTTGACAAGCAAGGGATCGGTCGTTGAACGAATAATCGCGTAGAGAATTCACATTTATCGATTTGTTGTGGCTCATTCTTCAATTCACAATAATTTCAATCAGGAACGTTACTTATATCCGCAGCATTGTTTCTGAATTCAATCGATCCGCCGCTCTCTCTGGGTGGCGGTGGCTTTATTCTGCATAACTTCTGCCATATTGCCATGAATCGAGACTAGTTCGCATTTGTCTGACACCACCGTTGTAAAAGTAAAGAAAGCAAGTAAACTAGTTTCAACACCGACGATTGATCCGCTTTCAATCGATCCTATCCTCTATTATTCTTTTTGGTTGTCGCACGCCGCCGACTCTTCCCTTCTAGACAGAAAAGGCCGTTTCGAATGAAGCAGGATCACGCCCCTTTAGAGGAAATATATGGTGTTAATCGTTGGGGTAAGGGATTAATTTCCGTTTCCGCCGATGGTGATATTGTCCTTTGCGATCCGAACCGTAAAAATGCGCCGCCTGTTAGCTTGCCGGGGATATTACGTGATCTTGAACAACGGGGCGTTACGACGCCGTTGTTATTAAGGGTAAGTTCGTTTCTTGAAAATGAAATCCGCCACATTAACCAAAGCTTTTCCTGCGCTATTGAGCGTGTGGGGTACAAGGCGTCGTATCGGGGCGTATTCCCGATCAAGGTGAACCAGCAAGCCCAGGTGGTTGATCGGATCGTTGAATTCGGGTTGCCGTATGATTTTGGCCTCGAGGCCGGATCAAAGCCGGAGCTGGTTATCGCAATGGCACACCGGTTGTCGAAGGATGCGCTAATCGTGTGTAATGGCGTTAAAGACGCCGAGTTCATTCGCCTTGCAATTCTTTCGCGTCGTCTGGGTTTCAACACGGTCATCGTGCTTGAAAGCCCCAAAGAGGCGGAGACTGTCATTGAAGTGACCCGTGAACTTGGTATCGAACCCTTGTTGGGTGTGCGCGTTAAGTTGACAAACCAAGTCGGTGGCAAGTGGCAGGAAAGCTCGGGCGATCGCTCGACCTTTGGTATGAACACAGATCAATTGATAAAAGTTGTGGATCGGCTAAGGGACGTGGGTCTTCTGCACTGTCTGAAGCTCCAGCATTCGCATTTGGGCAGTCAGGTACCTGATGTCAACGATGTACGCCGAGCCGCCTCTGAAGCTTGTCGGTATTTCGTCGAGCTCGTCCGCGAAGGTGTACCACTGACGCATCTGGATCTTGGTGGCGGTTTGGGCGTGGATTACACTGGTGAGAAGCGCGCTGGAGAGAATTCGATCAACTACTCGGTCGAGGAATATTGTGCGAATTTGGTGGAAACTGTAGCGTATGCAATGGATGACGCTGGACTGGAGCATCCGGTTCTGGTGACTGAAAGTGGTCGGGCGGTCGTCGCCACTTCGTCCATGCTGATTTTTGATGTGTTGGAAGCTACGCTTTATGACGCGCCAGATGCACCTGACGTTGGCCCTGACGACCACCATCTGGTCAGTGATCTGGCCGCCATTACAGGGTATCTTGTCCCCGAACGGATTCAGGAATGCTGGAACGACGCCAGCTTCTATCGCGACGAATTGCGCGCGCTGTTTCGGCGTGGGGCAATCGACCTGCGCCAGATGGCGCGTGCTGAACGGATTTATCTATCATTGACCGCCAAGATCAAGGCTGTTGTTGCGGTGTCTGACATGACCGGCGAACTAGAAGAACAGCTAGAGAAAGTGGCAGACGTGTATCACTGCAACTTCTCTTTGTTTCAGTCGCTTCCTGACGTTTGGGCCATTGACCAGTTGCATCCGATCGTGCCGCTGCAGATGTTGAACCAGACACCGGATCGCCGTGCAATTTTGTCAGACATTACTTGTGACAGCGACGGGAAGGTCGACAAATTTATTCTGGCCGACGGGATTTCGCGATCGTTGCCGGTGCATTCGCTGCCCGAAGATAGCAAATATTACCTTGGCGTCTTCTTCGTGGGGGCCTATCAGGAAACGCTCGGTGATTTGCACAATCTGTTTGGGGACACGAATGTTGTTACTATCGACTTGCGGGCTGATGGCGGGTTCGACCTTCTGCACGAGCAAGAAGGGGATACGATCTCGCAAGTTCTGTCTTACGTCGAATTCGACCCGGCCGATTGTGTCGCCGCCTTTCGTAAAATGGTCGACGAGGCCATCTCGGACGGTACGATCAAATCGAGCGAACGCAAAACTTTGATCGGTGCCTATCGGGACTCGATCAACGGCTATACCTACTATGAATAATTCCGGTAAGAGGAGAACCACTATGAGCAAAATACTTGTCGTTGGCGCTGGCGGCGTAAGCCACGCTTCGGTACACAAAATGGCGATGAATGCCGATATTTTTACGGATATCACATTGGCGAGCCGGACCAAATCCAAATGCGATGCGATTGCCGCGAGTGTGAAAGAGCGCACCGGAGTCGAGATCAAGACCGCCGCCCTGGATGCGATGGACGTGGCTGCTACCGTCGCGCTTATTCGTGAAACCGGTGCCGAGCTTCTTGTGAACCTTGCCTTGCCCTATCAAGACCTTGTTCTGATGGACGCCTGTCTTGAGGCAGGATGCAACTATCTGGACACCGCAAACTACGAACCTGAAGACGTGGCCAAGTTTGAATACCACTGGCAGTGGGCCTATCAGGACAAGTTCAAAGAAGCAGGCCTTACTGCTATTCTTGGGTCGGGTTTTGATCCAGGCGTGACCAGCGTGTTCGCGACTTGGCTGAAAAAACACAAGCTGAAAACTATCCGCCAGATTGATATTCTGGACGCTAATGGCGGCTCGAACGATCAGGCATTTGCCACCAATTTCAACCCCGAAATTAACCTGCGTGAAGTGTTGCAAGAAGCCCGTCATTGGGAAGACGGAGTTTGGAAGGCAAGTCCTGCCATGACCCACAAGGTCGAATTCGACTTCCCGGGAATTGGCCCACGGAATATGTACCTGATGTATCACGAAGAGTTGGAAAGCCTATCGACCCACTTCGCGGAGATCGAGCGCGCCCGCTTCTGGATGACCTTCGGCGACGCCTACATCACCCACGCCAAGGTGCTGGAAAACATTGGGATGACCCGCATCGACCCGGTGATGCATAACGGCGTCGAAATCATTCCGATCCAGTTTTTGACAACCCTTTTGCCTGATCCCGGCGATCTGGCGGAAGAAACAAAAGGCAAGGCCTGTATCGGTGATATAGCAACTGGCGAAGCGCTGGATGGTTCTGGCGAAGCTACTTATTACATCTACAACATCTGTGATCACGAGGAATGCTTCCGCGAAGTGGGCAGCCAAGCAGTAAGCTATACCACAGGCGTTCCGGCCATGATCGGCGCAGCACAAGTGCTGAACGGCAATTGGTCAAAACCCGGTGTATGGAATATGGAGCAGTTGGACCCAGATGACTTCATGGATATGCTGAACAGCAATGGCCTGCCTTGGCAGGTGCATAAACTGGACGAACCCGTAAACTTCTAAGATTAGGTCCGGTGGAAACGCCGGGCTGCATCCCCCGCCCATGTCACTGGAGAATGCGATGTCTGATATGATGGCTACTCAAGCCGGTGACCCCGGTGCTTTTCGCAATTTTGATCTTAACCGCGTCCCGACGCCGGCTTTCGTGGTCGACGAAATAGCAATTGAACGAAATCTTACCATTCTCGCAGATGTGGCTGAGCAATCAGGTGCGCACGTTCTGGCGGCGCTGAAAGCGTTTTCAATGTACTCAATTGCCCCTCTGATACGTCAACACCTGGGCGGCACTTGCGCGAGTGGTCTATACGAGGCGCGGCTTGCGCGCGAAGAGTTTGGCGGTGAAGTTGTTACTTTTTGTGCAGGTTATAAAAGCAGCGAAATTGACGATATCATCAGTCTTTCCGACCATATTATCTTTAATAGTCCCTCACAAAAGAACCGTTACATTGCTAAATGCCAGACGGCAGGCAAACAGGTCGGGCTTCGCATTAACCCGGAACACTCGGAAGGCGAAATCGCGAAATATGATCCTTGCGCACCGTGTTCGCGTCTGGGAACGCCGGTCAGCCAACTTACGCACGAAATTCTGGAAAGCATAGATGGTTTGCACATGCATACCCTTTGCGAGCAGGGCTTCGAACCGTTGGCGCGGACGTGGACCGCAGTTGAACCGAAGCTCGCCCCTTTCATGGAGGGGATAAAGTGGCTGAATTTTGGTGGTGGGCATCACATCACCCGTGATGACTATGATCGCGAGGCTTTGATCTCGTTTATCAAAGATATCCGCGCCAAATACGGTGTCGATGTTTATCTGGAACCCGGAGAAGCTGTCGCGTTGGATGCCGGTATTCTGGTTGGCGAGGTTCTCGACCTGCCGAAGAATGGAATGAACCTTGCTATCACTGATATCTCGGCAACTTGTCATATGCCCGACGTTATCGAAGCCCCGTATCGTCCAGCCATGATAAACGAGGTAAAAGTAGGCCACACATACCGCTTCGGTGGTCCCTCGTGTTTGGCAGGAGATGTGATCGGGGATTATACTCTGGATCACCCGTTGGAATGCGGAGACCGCTTCGCGTTTCTCGATCAGGCCCACTACTCGATGGTTAAGACCAATACATTCAACGGCGTGCCACTGCCCTCGATTGTCTTGTGGAACAGCGTGACGGATAATTTGCGAATAGTGAGGCAGTTTGGATATGACGATTTCAAGGAACGACTATCATGAGCATTTTTCTGGACAGCGAGTTGACGGCATCCGAGCGTTCCGAAAAGGCGCACTTCCGCGTTATTCCGGTCCCGCTGGAGCGAACCGTGTCATATGGCGCTGGAACCGCCAAGGGGCCGGAGGCGATTATAGAGGCTTCGAACGAGCTTGAGCGTTTGTGCAATGGGGTCGAACCCTGTGCAGAGGGTATACTTACAGAACAGCCTTTGAATTGTGATGGCTCGATGCCCGAGGTTATGGAGCGCCTTGCCAAGCGGACTGAGGCCACAGTGCGCGCGGGCAAAATACCGGTAACGCTCGGCGGGGAACATTCCCTTAGCTACGGCGCAGTGATGGGCGTGTCCCGTGCACTGGATCGACCGATTGGCATTGTGCAGATTGACGCGCACGCCGATCTACGCGTGGCCTATCAAGGGGAAAAACATTCGCACGCTTCAGTCATGCATCTACTGGTCCATGAGGGGATCAGGCTGGCGCAGTTCGGCGTGCGCGCACTTAGCGCGCAAGAAGTCGAGAGCCGCGTTCACAACGGTGTCTTTCACGTGGATGCTGAAGAACTGGTCACCGGAAGCATCCACGCAGTCGATCTTCCGCAAAATTTCCCTGAACTGATTTATATCAGTTTTGATGTAGATGGACTGGATCCCTCAGTAATGCCAGCCACCGGTACACCCGTGCCAGGGGGGCTGAACTATTATCAGGCGCTTCATCTTGTTGAACACGCTTTGAAGGGGCGACGCTGCGTAGGGTTAGATGTGGTCGAGCTGGCACCAAACGGCAACACAGCTTGGGACTTCACCGCGGCACAAATCGTCTACCGTTTGATGGCGGTCTGTGTACAGAATGAAAACTCTGTCTGACCGTGGTTTCGCGCGATATTACCTTTCCGCTTTAGGACTGACGATGATTTAAAGCTTGTGGGCATATTTGTGCCAGCGATAGGTCGGGCGTTCGCCTCGGCCACGAGTCCGAGGATGTGGATGTTGACTATCCCATTATATTAATTTTTGATTTCAATGTTACGTGGTTGTGGTTGCAAGGGGACGTCACTGTCCCCATGTGAACTGGAACGACACTAGATTGCTTCCCAAGGAACCAAACTCCATGAACACGCCCCTACGTATCGACATCGTCTCGGATGTGATGTGCCCTTGGTGCATCATTGGATACCGTCAATTGATAACCGCGCTTGAAGCGACCGATACAGCGCATGAAATTCACTGGCACCCGTTTGAGCTCAATCCGGACATGCCGCCCGAGGGGCAAAACGTGCGTGAACACATCATCGAAAAATACGGCACTACCCCCGAGCAATCCGAAGAAAGTCGACGACAGATGACCTCTATTGGAGCCGACCTAGGGTTTGACTTTCGCTTCGCCGAGAACATGCGCATGCACAACACCTTTAATGCTCATCAGCTCATTCACTGGGCTGACACCCAAGGGCGTGAGCATGATGCCAAGCAAGCGTTGTTCACGGCGCATTTCACAAATCGACGCAACCTTTCGGATATTAATGTATTGGCCGATATAGCTGCGGATATCGGGTTGGACCGTAACGAGGCATTAGAGGTTTTAGTGGACCAGCGTTTTGCGTCGGAAGTGCGCCGGATGCAGAACTTTTGGACACAAAAAGGTATTCGGGGTGTGCCTGCCGTAATATTTGACCAACAGCATTTGGTGTCGGGTGCTCAAGGGGTCGAAAACTTTACACAGATACTCGACAAAATCGCCCGAACCGGCGGTTGAACAAACACTCATTTCGCGCCCGGTGGCGCTTCTAATCGATCACGAAAGAGACAGAATATGCTAGATAGCTACACACCTCCCAAAGTTTGGACGTGGGATACTGAAAACGGTGGCGAATGGTCCAAGATCAACCGACCAATTGCTGGTGCGACACATGACGCCGAACTTCGGCAAGGAGAGCACCCTTTGCAGCTTTACTCGCTTGGCACGCCCAACGGGCAAAAGGTTACAATCCTGCTGGAGGAGCTTGTGGCTCTTGGCGAAACGGGTGCAGAGTATGACGCCCATTTGATCAATATTGGCGAAGGCGAGCAATTTTCGTCAGGCTTCGTGGCGGTTAATCCCAATTCGAAAATACCAGCGCTTTTAGACACGGATACCGGTAGCCGTGTGTTTGAAAGCGGGGCGATCCTTCTGTACCTCGCCGAGAAATTCGGGCGTTTCTTGCCCGAAGATGGTGGCAAACGTGCCGAGGTATTGAATTGGCTTTTCTGGCTGCAAGGCTCGGCACCCTATCTGGGTGGTGGGTTCGGTCACTTTTACGCCTACGCTCCCGAAAAATTCGAATATCCTATCGATCGCTTCACTATGGAAACCAAGCGGCAGATGGATGTGTTGGATCGCGAACTAGCCGAACACCGCTTTCTGGGCGGTGATGAATACAGTATTGCTGACATGGCCACATGGCCTTGGTACGGAAACTTGGTGTTGGGCGCCGCATATGGTGCAGGCGAGTTTCTGCAAGTGGAAAGCTATAAGAACCTGCGCCGTTGGGCAGATGAAATCTTGGCCCGTCCCGCGGTTCAACGCGGTCGTATGGTTAATCGCACTTGGGGTCCGCTTGAAGGGCAGTTGCACGAACGTCATGATGCATCGGATTTTGAGTTGCGCACGCAAGACAAAATTGCGGTTGAGGTTTCTTAGCGGCATTATACGACGAGAAGTCGCAAGAGAGCCGCGAGTTAAGTTTCGCGGCTCTCAATCTGACTGAACTCACAATTCAGCGCGTCTCAATGACCGTACGGTTGGTCAAGTTTCAACTGATTTCTACATCGGTTATGCTATGAATGACGCCACTGCGCTCAAAAGTCGGGATACTTCCTGTTCAGTATTATAATGGCAGAACGAAACCCGGACACAGCTAGCCTGCTTAAGTGGAGTTAGGATATTACCCGAGTAGTGGTCGGCTTTGCGTACGTGGGTGCGTATTCCTTGGTCATTTAGATATGCAACGATATCTACAGCGTTCCGCCCGTCTATCGAAAAGGAGACCAGCCCCTCGCGGTGTGGGTTTTCAATACCGGCAAGCACCAAGACACCCTCCATTTCCGCTAATCCCTTTTGATTTCCAGTACCGTGTAGCATCGCGTCCGTCAGGGTCTTTTCATGCGCTAAGATGGCCTGCCCTGCGGCCACAATTTTCGCTCGCGGCTCGCTTTCTTCAGAAACCTCAGAACCCAGCCATTCGAAATAGCGAATAACTTCTGATAAAGTTGCATAAGCGCCAGTGTCGCGGGTTCCCAGTTCCCATTGTTTCGCCGGACCATTCTTCAACGCATTGTGAGGCACGTCCGTCAACCGGTCGGAAATCCAACCAACGGCATAGCCATGGCGCGAAAACATCTTGTATGGAGAAATCGCATAACCGTCGATATCATAGCTATCGATATCGAGCAGGCCATGTGCGGCATGTTGGATGCCGTCGACAATGATAATGCAATCGGGTGCCACAGCACGGATCACTCGGCTAATTTCGGCAACATCATTTCCGATGCCGGTGACCGGAGAGGTGTGAAGTATGGTTGCTACGCGTGTGTCTTTATTCACAACGTCCGAATAATTCTGCGCTGTGACATCACCCGTTGCATCATTATGGACAACGGCGATCAATTCTTTCCCCGCGATTTCGGCCCAACGTATCGCCGCGCTGCGCGTGGCCGGATGTTCCACGGTCGAGCTAACAACGTTGCCACCCGGTGTGGTCCCGAGACAAGCCGCGCTGATCATCCTGAACAATACTTCGGTACCACTCTCACCAAAGAACACTTGCCCGGATGAAGCATTAAGGAACAAGTGCATATCCTTGCGGGCCTGATCAATAACCCGCACCAGTTCATGCGAGGCAGGGTTATCGCGGCCCTGATTATCGGGAATCGCGGCGTATTCGGTCGTGCGTGAAACAACCGATTTCAGTGTCAGCGCACCACCCGCATTTTCAAAGAAAATGCGTTCACCCTGAAAAGGGCAGGCATCGACATGGGCGAACCGCTCGCGGACTTCGTTAATTAGGTTTTCGTTAGTTCCCAGCATCTGATTTCCTTGATGCGATAAGATTGAACACAACCCTAGCACCTGAACTTCAAACCTTTTAGGATGTAATGGTTTCTATAACCTAAAGGAAAAGTGTTGGATAGTCGATTTCTTCAAAGTTTGATAGCCGTCATTGAGCATGGCTCAATCGCCGAGGCAGCCCGCTCGCTTAATCTTACCCCTGCTGCTATTGGGCAAAGGATCAGGACGTTGGAATCTGACCTTAATACAGAACTGCTGATAAGAACCGGCCACAAGGCCAGACCAACAGAGTCCTGCATCCAACTGCTACCTCAGATGCGAGAAATTGTCTTGAAGTGTCAGGATCTGGAGTTTGGATGGGATCCTAAAGGTTTGTCAGGTGTTCTACGTGTCGGGGCGATTTCGACGGCTCTGACGGGTTTGGTCTCTTCGGCAATCCGAGAGGTAACCCAAGGATATCCGCAGATGCAAATCCATTTGTTTCCAGGAACATCAAAGGAACTGCATAGGCAGGTAACAGACGGAGATTTGGATTTGGCGGTTATCGTGTCACCGCCGACAACAGAAAAATTGTTATTTATCGAAGCCCTGTACCGCGAGCCTTTGGTTTTAATCACGCCAGATAGCGCCAGTACCACGCCCGAGAGCATGCTGCGCACAGAGCCGTTCATCGCTTATGATCCTACGTCCTGGGGTGGGCTGATCATTCAAAAATATCTTGACCGAAAAGGCCTAAAACCGAATGTGATCAGCGTTCTCGATAGTCCGGAAACCATTGCATATCTTGTTGGCGAAGGCCTTGGAGTTTCCATTATGCCTGATTGGGGTGGGCTCAACACCCCAACAAGAAAACTCCGGTTGATCCCGCTCCCAGATTTGTCGGAGCAAAGAGTGATTTCTACGATATATCGGCACGATTCCCCTCGGATTAAGAAAATGGAACTGTTCAATGCAATGCTGAAAAAGTTGATGAGGAAGCGTTGAAAAAAGTGAGATGCTCCTGAACCACAAACTATTGGAATCAGGAAAACCGCTTCGTGAGTTCTATGTTTACATTTTCTAAAAACCTAGCGGCAGCAACAGGTAGCGTTCGCCCGCGCAGATATCCAGCGACGAGGACACCGCCAGGAATTCCTTTGATGTCCACTGGGACGGACGCTAGCCGATCTTTCTTCAAATCAGGCCTCATATTAATTCCGAGACTGAAGCTAACTGCTTCACTGTCCTGCGACATAAGCCGTAATAAGTCGAGGCTGTTGGATTCCAACGCCGGATCCAAACTTACCCCGACCTTTGCCGCTGCCGCGTCCAGCACTTGACGGATGCCTTCGGGATGCTTTGGAAGCAATAATGGGAAGTCTACGCAGTCATATATTCGTAGCTGTTTCTTAGCTGCAAGCGGATGTTCTTCTGACATGATACAAAATAGGTCTTGAGCGCCCGAATAAACGGTTTGAAATTCCTTCATCCTGATCGGTTCAAATACGATGGCGATGTCATTTGTGTTGTCTAGAAGCGAGGTTTCTGCTTCTCCGCGCTCACACAAGTTGACCCCAAAAGTTACGGCAGGAAATTCTGCCAAGTGGCGTTTTAGCAGTGCAGGCAAGAAGAATTGAACAACTTCGCGGGTTGTGGCGATGTTAATATGGCCAGCACGCATACCTGACAGATCTGCGATCCGAGATTTAACATGATCCATGTCGGCGATTTGATCACGGATGTATTTGAGAAGGATTTCACCAGCAATGTTTGGGCGTAATCCAGACGGATGGCGCTCGAATATCTCGACGCCCAACTCTTCTTCGACCCCTAATATCCTGCGATTGAGGGCAGAGGGTGTAATCCCCAACTCTTCCGCAGCGCTTCTCAGCGATCCGGTTCTGGCAATTTTTTCAATATACTTAAGAACCAGTAAGTGTCGCATGGCTTCAACATGTCCTGCCTAGATTTATCGGTGTTGCAAAAAATGCAACGGGTTGCTGATTTCTTAGCAACAGACATCAACACATTCAACCAATATAAATAGGTCAACTATTCCTACCCAGATTCGGGCAAACTTGAAAAGGCTACTCCGATGAACACGCTATTTACTGGTGTTACCTCATGAAACAGAAACTAGTTGTTATTGGCGCGGGCATGGCCTCGGGCCGGATGCTGGAGGAGCTGTTCGATCTTGATCGTGACGCTTATGATGTTACGCTTTTCGGAGCAGAACCACACGGAAACTACAACCGTATTATGTTGTCGCCCGTATTGGCCGGCGATAAGACGTTTGAAGAAATTGTCACACATGATGCAGATTGGTACCGCGAACACGGGGTGAACTGCAGATTTGGCGAAACGGTCGTTAAGATTGATCGCCAGAAAAAGTTGGTTGTCAGTGCAGATGGCACGACTCCTTACGACAAACTTGTGGTCGCCACGGGCTCGGCTTCGTTTATGATCCCTGTGTCGGGCAATGATTTACCCGGCGTAATTGGTTTTCGGGACTTGGACGACGTTAACAAGATGCTCGCTGCATCTGACAAGCCAAACGGTAAAGCGGTTATTATTGGCGGTGGGCTTCTGGGACTTGAGGCTGCGGCTGCGTTGAATTCGCAAGGGATGACGGTGACTGTCCTTCATCTTATGGGGCACTTGATGGAGCGCCAACTTGACCCCGCTGCCGGCTACTTGTTGCAAAAAGAACTGGAAAGCCGCGGTATTAACGTAGTTTGCGAAGCGCATACAAAGGCAATACTCGGGCACGATCAGGTTGATGCGGTGCTGATGGAAGATGGCACAATTCACGATGCAGACATTGTCGTTATGGCCGCTGGAATTCGCCCCGAAACGCGCATCGCAACCGAGGCGGCTTTGCATGTAGAGCGTGGAATTGTCGTTGATGACACCATGGTAACATCCGACCCAGACATTTTGGCGTTGGGCGAATGTGTTGAGCATGACAGCACCGTTTATGGGTTGGTAGCTCCGCTGTATGATATGGCCAAGGTTCTTGCGCGGACGCTGACTAATGAGACAGCAAAATTTGTAGCACCGTCCGTTTCGACAAAGCTGAAAGTTACCGGTGTGGATTTGTTTTCGGTTGGTGAATTCGCGGAGGGTGATGATCGCGAGGAAATCGTTTTCCGTGACCCCGGTCGCGGAATTTATAAACGTCTAATTCTAAAAGAAGATCGGATTATCGGCACCGTTATGTATGGTGATACATCCGATAGCAGCTGGTTCTTCTCTAAAATCAAAGCAAGCGAGGATATTGGTGAAATACGCGATACCCTGATCTTTGGACCTGCCTTTCAAGGAGGCACGCCGCTGGACCCGTTGGCGGCCGTTGCAGCCTTACCCGATGACGCAGAAATCTGCGGCTGCAACGGCATTTGCAAAAGTACAATAACGAAAGCAATCGCCGACGGCGCCCATGATTTGGCAGCTATCAAGGCTACCACCAAAGCGTCGGCCTCTTGTGGTAGTTGCACGGGATTGGTTGAACAGGTTTTGGCTGTTTCGCTGGGGGATGACTTTGTATTACCCGCACCGCAATCAATTTGTGGGTGCACAGATTTAGCCCACGAAGATGTTCGCCGCATTATCAAAAGCCAGCAACTAAAAACGATGCCGGCTGTGATGCAGGAGTGCGGTTGGAAAACCTCGTGTGGGTGTCATGTTTGTCGCCCGGCGCTAAACTATTACCTGATCGCCGAATGGCCATTGGAGTATAAAGACGACGCGCAAAGCCGTTTTGTGAACGAACGGAACCATGCCAATATCCAGAAAGACGGCACTTATTCCGTGTTGCCACGGATGTGGGGCGGAATGACCACCCCGGATGAGTTGCGGGCGATTGCCGATGCCGCCGATAAATACAATGTACCTGCTGTGAAAGTGACAGGTGGCCAACGTATCGATTTGCTGGGTGTTCAAAAAGAAGATTTGCCGAATATGTGGGCTGATCTGAACGAGGCCGGCATGGTTTCTGGCCATGCGTACTCCAAAGGTTTGCGTACCGTCAAAACATGTGTTGGAACCGATTTCTGCCGTTTTGGAACGCAGGATAGTACGGGCCTCGGCATCAAGCTTGAAAAGCTGCTTTGGGGCAGCTGGACTCCTCACAAAGTGAAATTGGCCGTATCCGGTTGCCCGCGTAATTGCGCCGAAGCAACTTGTAAGGATGTGGGTATTATTTGCGTCGATAGCGGCTTTGAGGTCAGCGTCGGAGGTGCAGCTGGCATGGAGTTGAAAGAAACCGAGGCATTGGCAAAAGCTGCAACCGAACAGGAAGCAATCGAATTGACCGTTGCCTTCATCCAGCTTTATCGCGAGCACGCCAGATATCTGGATCGAGCGTATAAATGGGTCACAAAAGTTGGATTGGACTGGGTTAAAGAGCGTGTTGTCGATGACCTAGAAGAACGCGCAGCCCTATGCGAGCGTTTTGAAATTTCCCAATCCGTTTATCGCACTGATCCATGGGCTGAACAGTCCACACCGGAATTCGCGCAACGTAAATGGTCACCAATCGCTGACCTGACCCTGGAGGCTGCAGAATGAGCAACTGGATAGACATTGCAAGTTTGGATGACATCCCGAAACGTGGCGCACGCGTTGTTAAAACGCATCTTGGATGTGTGGCGATATTTCGAACGCATGACGATCAGGTTTATGCCATCGATGACACGTGCCCCCACAAAAAAGGACCGTTGTCCGAGGGGATCGTGCACGGCACAGCTGTCACTTGCCCGTTGCACAACTGGGTTTTTGATTTGAAAACCGGTATGGCACAAGGCAGTGATGTAGGTAGTGTTGCCACGTATGGCGTGCGCGTCGAAGACGGTCGAATCCTGTTGGATCCTGCACGCTTGACCTCGAAACTAGTTGCATGAACCAAGTTTGCACAACTTGCCCATATTGTGGCGTTGGCTGTGGATTAATAGCGACGCCTAGCGGCGAAATTACAGGTGACAAAAATCATCCGGCCAACCTTGGGCGACTATGTTCCAAAGGGGCCGCGCTGGGTGAAACACTCGATTTGGATGGTCGTTTGCTTGATCCTGAAATCGATGGAAAACCTGCAAATTGGGATAAGGCGCTCGATCTGGTTGCGTCAAAATTTGGTGATGCTGTTCGTGAACACGGGCCTGATAGCGTGGCTTTTTATGTATCGGGGCAATTGCTGACCGAAGACTATTATGTCGCCAATAAGCTGATGAAAGGCTATATTGGTTCCGCCAATATAGACACAAATTCACGACTTTGCATGGCGTCTTCGGTGGCTGGGCACAAGCGAGCCTTTGGAACGGATACTGTTCCAGTCGATTATACGGACTTGGAAGAAGCTGATGTAATTGTGCTGGTTGGTTCGAATCTGGCATGGTGTCACCCTGTTTTGTTCCAACGAATTCTTGCAGCCAAAGCACAACGTCCATCATTGACGATTATTACAGTCGATCCGCGCAAGACGGCGACCGGCAAGACGGCGGATTTACATCTGTCTATTCGCCCAGACGGCGACACAGCGTTGTTCAACGGGTTGTTGGTGGAAATTGATAAGCGCGGCGCGGTTGATCAAGAATATCTAGATGCCCACGTAAATGGTTTTGACGCGTCTATTGCGATGGCAAAAACCAGCGATAGCGCTGATACCGGATTGTCAGACGCCGACCTGCGCAGCTTTTACGACCTCTGGATCGGCGCGGAAAAAGTGGTGACCCTGTTTTCGCAGGGCGTGAACCAATCAAGCGCCGGAACTGACAAAGTAAACGCGATCATCAATTGCCATCTGGCAACGGGACGTATCGGGCGGGCGGGCATGGGGCCGTTTTCAGTAACCGGTCAACCAAATGCAATGGGTGGGCGCGAAGTTGGTGGCCTCGCGAATATGCTGGCCTGCCATTTGGACATAGAAAATCCGAGTCACCGCGACACGGTCCAAAGTGCATGGCAATCCCCGACAATTTGCGCAAAGCCTGGCCTTAAGGCGGTTGATCTATTTCAAGCGTGCGAGCAGGGAAAAATCAAGGCGCTATGGATTATTTCAACCAATCCAGCGGTCTCTATGCCTGATGCAGACGCGGTAACACGCGCCATCGAAAATGTTCCTTTTACCGTTGTAACAGACGTAACGCATACGGACACCACAGCCCTTGCCGATGTACTTTTGCCCGCAACCGCATGGGGCGAAAAATCTGGAACGGTCACGAATTCGGAACGTCGAATTAGCCGGCAACGCGCTTTCTTGCCAACGCCGGGGAACGCTAAGCCTGACTGGGAAATAATTTGCGAAGTGGCCATACGAATGGGTTGGCGCGATGCGTTTTCCTACTCCTCGCCCGCGGATATTTTTCGCGAGTATGCGGACCTTTCGGGAAAGGCAGCAAAGCATGGGCGAGATTTCGATATCAGCGGTTTAGCTGATCTAAACGACACGGAATACGAGAACTTCGAACCATTGCAATGGCCAGTGGTTGATAAGACAAAGACGGGCAATCGGTTTTTCGAAGATGGGGAATTCTACCACACCGATGCCAAGGCGCAGATGCTTCCCGTATCTTCGCCGCTTTCGCAACCAGATGCTATCGGGATGTTTCGCCTAAATACAGGCCGGATTCGTGATCAGTGGCACACCATGACGCGCAGCGGAAAATCGGCACGCCTCAGCCAGCATCTAGCTGAACCGTTCGCTGAAGTGCACCCTGATGACGCCAAACTGATCGGCACCAAAGAAACTGAGCTGTTGGAGATAACATCGCCCCAAGGGCGTGTCGTTGTTCGTGTATTGCTGTCTGCCAATGTGCAACGCGGAACGGTTTTCGTACCCATCCATTGGAGCAAGGATAACGCTTCGCAGGGCGTGGTCAATAGTTTGGTCGCCGGCGGGTGTGACCCGATATCTGGTCAACCGGCATTGAAGGGAAGCCGCGTTCAACTGCGGCCGTATCAGACAAAATGGTATGGCTTCGCGGCCTCGGCTTCGCAATTGCAGCCACACCGAGGTTACAGCGTTGTAGCGCGCACATCCACCGGTTGGAGCAGTGAAATTGCTGGACGCAGCACACCCGAAGATTGGGAAAAGGAAGCCCGCATAGCATTGGGTACCAACACTGGCGAAGTCAGCATTCTGCACGATTCAGCCAGAGGTGTTGTCCGCGCTGCAGTATTTGATGGCCCCGTACTAAAAGGGTTATTCTTCGCATCGCCTGAACCCGTCGAAGTAGCGCGTGCCCACGCGATTTCACAGATAGATACCGAAGTCTCGGCCTTATCCGCCTTGGCCGGATTGCCGATGCTGGATCAGCCAAATCCAGGCCGAACAATATGTGCTTGCTTTGATGTAGGAATCAATACGTTACGTTCGGCAATTTACGATGGCGCCACCAATGTCGTCGCGCTTGGTCGTTGTACGGCCGCCGGAACGAATTGCGGTTCCTGTAAATCGGAACTGCAAACATTAATCGACACCACCCCAATTCTGACAGCAGCGGAATGATAGGAAGCAAAATGCAAGACACCTTAAAAATCTCGAACAATGACAGAAACCGTGCGCTTGGACTTAGTACCTTCGCCTTCACGATTTGCTTTGCTGTGTGGACAATATTTTCGATTATTGGAGTTAGCATCCAGCAAGAACTGGGCCTGTCGGACACCCAATTCGGATTTCTGGTAGCTACACCAGTATTGACGGGCTCGATCAGCCGAATGTTCCTAGGTATCTGGACCGAGAAATTCGGGGGGCGGATAGTGTTCCCACTACAAATGTTGCTGACTTCTGTAGCCGTATGGTTGCTAACGTCAGTCCATACATACGAAATGTTTCTGGTTGCGGCGCTAGGTTTAGGGTTTGCAGGTGGATCATTCATTATCGGCGTTTCATATGTGTCACGCTGGTTTGAAACTAAACATCAGGGAACTGCATTGGGGATATTTGGTGTCGGCAATGTTGGCGCCGCGGTTACAAATTTTGCTGCACCATTTCTCGTTGTGGCACTCGGATGGGAGGGCACGGCCAAGGTCTATGCAGTAGTGTTGGCCGCGACGGCGGTTCTGTTCTACATAATGGCAAAAGATGATCCGAGCCACAAACTACGGCAATCAACCGGCAAAGGCGGAATGTCACTTGCTGAACAGCTTGCACCGTTGAAAAAAGCACAGGTTTGGCGTTTTTCCATTTACTACTTCTTCGTGTTCGGCGCATTCGTGGCGCTCGCCTCGTTCCTGCCACGATACTATGTCGGTGCATACGGGTTAAGCCTGACAACAGCCGGGGTACTCGCTGGGCTATATTCTCTACCAGGGTCAGTCTTTCGCGCAGTTGGCGGATGGATGTCTGATAGATGGGGGGCACGGTTTGTCATATACTTCACGTTTTTTGCATCCCTATTTCTGCTTTTCGTTATGGCCTTTCCAGGCGGATCTTTCCGCACCAGCGGCATAAACGGACCAATTGAATTCGAAGTCGGTACATCTCTGTATCTATTCGTAACGTTAACGATATTTCTCGGTTTTGTAATGAGCCTGGGCAAAGCTGCTGTCTTCAAACACATCCCAACATATTACCCCGAACACGTTGGTGCTGTTGGCGGGCTAGTTGGGATGATCGGAGGTTTAGGTGGCTTCTTTCTTCCAATCGCGTTTGGCTATTTGCTAGATGTAACCGGAATATGGACAGCGCCGTTTATGCTCCTTTTCTTTTTAGTCGCCATTTCCGTTGTTTGGATGCATTTGGCCATTATCAGAATGTCCACTGAAAGCGAATTGCTTGTTGCCGCACATGGTTAGCCTCATTTGTGGCGTGTGCACCGAAGGATTTAACACTTGGAATATTGTGTTTGATACGCTGATTTTACAACCAACACTGGATGAGACGATATCCTGAAGATTGAAGTATTTGTTTGCCTTGTAGAACTAGGTATTGGGCTCTCAAGCCCGATTAACAATCGTTTTTCACTCTAACGAATTTCGTCCTACGGCAACGTGTCGTTTATCCATACGATATAGAAAAGGCGGCAGTTTCATGGCCCACGAAAATTGCCGCCTTCTATTGTGCTCGCAAAAAAGTGAGTGTCATTTGGTGTAATCGGTAAAATTTACCTAACCGAGGTATTGTTGAATCGACCAACCAGTTTTTGGTTCTCTTACCGAAAACTGGTTAGGTTCCGTCTACTCGCCTACGCCAGATCCTGCGGCAAAAAACTTTCTGGAAGGCCTTGATAGCTGACCGGTCACAGAACACCATCCCGAAATTGACATTCTATTATACAATGCAGGCGCTATAATGCGCGCACTCGCGGTCGAGCACTCGGATGAATATCGGGAAATCATATTCACGGCTTCGCTTTTAACGTTTCAAGGCGGCGTTACTGTGCCGGGTTGTGCGGCCTCAAGAGGTGGGATTGGCCGGTTGACGATGGCTTTTGCCAACGGATGGGCTGACAAAGGTGTGAATGTAAACGCCATCGCGCCAGGTTACATTAGTACTGACAATACCGAGGCGTTACGTAGCGATCCAGACCGTACCGCGGCAATTCTCAGCCGCATTCCGGCTGGAAGGTGGGGTCAACCTGAAGAGTTCGGAGGGCCAGCAGCATTCCTCGCATCAGACGCATCCAGCTACGTACTATCGGAGTTTAGTCTCTCCGGACGGTGAACGTCCGGAGAGACTATCTGTTTTGGTTTGCGGAATATGGCTAGCAAACGAAAAGCGCCCAGAAAGCCAGGCGCTTTTTAAGCTTAAAATCTAGTCGATTATCGCGTTCAGCGTTGCGCTTGGGCGCATTATTTTGGCAATCTTTGCAGAGTCGCCGTGGTAGTAGCCACCCAGATCCGAGGGTGTGCCTTGCACGGCGGCCAATTCAGCCAGAATCGTTTCCTGTTTGTCTTTCAACATTTTTGCCAAGGCCGCGAAGTGTGTGGCAATATCGGAATCATCGGTTTGCGCAGCCAATGCCTCAGCCCAATACAGTGCAAAGAAATAGTGGCTGTCACGATTGTCCAATTGGCCTACTTTGCGACCCGGAGATTTTCCGTTTACCAACAGCATTTCTGTGGCTTCCTCAACCGCCTTCGCCAGAATTGCAGCCTTAGTGTTTCCTTTGCTTTCGGCGAGGAAGTTCAACGATTCCCCTAAAGCGCAGAATTCACCAAGTGAGTCCCAACGAAGATGACCCTCAGCCACCAATTGCTGAACGTGCTTTGGGGCCGAACCACCAGCACCCGTTTCAAATAAGCCGCCGCCATTCATCAACTTCACGACGGATAACATCTTGGCCGAAGTTCCCAATTCCAAGATCGGGAACAAATCGGTAAGATAGTCACGCAACACATTGCCTGTGATCGAAATTACGTCGTTGCCTTCGCGGGCCAGCTCCAAAGTGAAGCGTGTCGCTTCGCGCGGAGTCATGATTTGAATGCCCAGATCGTCAGCGCCTTCGGCCGTGATGATCTTTTTGACGCTTTTGATTAATTCCGAGTCGTGGGCACGATTTTCATCAAGCCAGAATACGGCAGCAGAACCAGTCGCCTTCTGCCGATTGATCCCAAGTTTCACCCAGTCTTCTATAGGTGCAGCTTTTGCAGTAGAGGAGCGCCAGATGTCACCAGCTTCAACTTCGTGAGAATGCAATACTTCGCCCGATGCCAAAACATACTGTATCGTTCCGTTGGATGGTGCCATGAATGTTGTAGGATGCGAACCGTATTCCTCGGCCTTCTGTGCCATTAGTCCAACGTTCGAAACGGCGCCCGAAGTTGTCGGGTCAAGCGCGCCGAATTCTTTGAAGAAGTTGATGGATTCGTCGTAAATTGATGCATAGCAATTGTCGGGAATTACACATTTGGTATCGGCGGCATTGCCGTCTGGGCCCCAGCCTTTACCACCGCCACGAATAATCGCAGGCATGGAGGCGTCAATGATCACATCAGATGAGACGTGTAGGTTGGTAATACCTTTATCAGAGTCCACCATATATAGCGGAGGCTGGGCCGCTAGTGTTGCATTAAGTGCGGCGGCAATATCTTGTTTCTTATCGGCAGCCAATCCTTCAAGCTTAGCCAATAAATCCCCGATACCGTTGTCAGGGTTTACACCCAATCCAGCAAGGGTATCGCCGTACTTCTGGAACACTTCTTCCAGATAGATCGATACGAAATGCCCAAAAATAATAGGGTCTGAAACTTTCATCATCGTCGTTTTCAGGTGTACTGAAAACAGAACTCCGGATGCTTTCGCATCAGCGATTTCGACGCGGATAAAGTCGCGCAATGCAGCTACGCTCAAGAAAGTCGCATCGACGATGGTGCCCTCAATCAGTGGCAGGTCACCCTTAAGCAACGTCGCGTTTCCGTCGCTGTCTACGAATTCAATCTTTGCATCACCAGTTTGTGCAGCTGTAATTGTCGCCGATTTCTCGTTTGCGTAAAAATCATTGCCAGACATCGACGAAACGTGAGTCTTTGATGTCGAAACCCATTTGCCCATGGAATGAGGGTTTTTCATGGCATAGTTTTTCACCGCACGTGCGGAACGTCGATCTGAATTTCCTTCGCGCAGAACCGGGTTAACGGCACTACCTTTAATCGCATCATATCGGGCCTTTATATCACGCTCGTCGTCGGTCTGCGGGTCTTCAGGATAGCTCGGCACTGCGTAGCCTTGTGACTGCAATTCGGTAATCGCGGCACTTAACTGTGGAATCGAGGCTGAAATATTAGGTAGCTTAATGACGTTTGCATCTGGAGACTTCACCAGAGTACCTAGTTCAGCCAGATCGTCTGTCTGCCGCTGTGCGTCAGGCAATAGATCGGAGACAGCGGAAATGATCCGCCCAGCCAGCGAAATATCCTTGGTTCCAACGGTAATGTCAGCCGTCGCTGCGAACGAACGGATGATCGGCAGGAACGACGCGCTTGCGAGTTCGGGTGCTTCGTCTACAATTGTATACAATAGATCTGGTTGTTTTTTATCGACCATAAGATTTGCCTTTCTGCGGTTATTCGGAAGTATTGGCGACCAAGAGTTGTCGCGCATATTTGGTTCAAACTTTGTGTTCGCTATGCCGGTGGTATTGCGAACAAGCATAAGTGACACAGCAATTGCGGCCTGTTTAGAGTGGTATGGCTAAAATATCAATTGATAGTGCTTGCGATGTGTCTGTGTGCGTCAATTGGTTCTTGGTATGGGTGCTTTCCCACGTTAGTTGAGCTGATTAGTCTGTCCTTTTTCGATTCAGTTTGAGTACAGCGCCTCCGATTTGGCGCGCAATTGAACTAGGGCTAGTACCGTGTCGATGGTCGGGATCGGGGTCGTTGCAAAGCACATCCAGTGTTGCATGCGTGAGTGCAGAGATTGGATTAAACGAAAGATTCCCGCAAAGCTTGACCAGATGTCGTCCCGAATGCGTGGGCGTACCGTGCTTTCAATTCCGCTGACAACCGATGAAAACGGACGGTACGCTTTTACAACCGTTCGACCGGTTACCTACACCGTACCAGACGATGGACCAGTTGGCGAAATTTTGCGCGCTGCCGGTCGTCACCCTTGGCGCCAGTCACATTTACATTACATCGTGTCGGCACCGGGGTGCAAAACTGTCGTAACCGAAATTTTCATCGGATGATGACCCTTACTTGGATCAGGACACAGTTTCCGGAGTGCGCGACGACATTGTCATGACCTATGTCGAGCAACCTATAGAGACGTTCCCAGATGGATTTGCCCTGTCGGGTTAAGTTGACGACGCATATTCAAGCGTGAATTTTGATTTTGTTTTGGCTAGAACCTAGTCAGTCAGATCGGTCAGGAATACTCCGGTCTTGGTGACGTGGGCTACCAATAGCTCCGAAGCCAGATCAGCATTCCTGCAAAGCGAGAATTTCGAGGTTGCAGCGCAATTTCAATATATCTTCAGCCTGCGCTTTGCTTGTCTGGGCGACCCTAAAACCCGTTGATCAAGTCTTTCAACAAGTTGATCAGACGTTAATAGGCTTAGTGCTTCCCTTACAGGTGCGGTACCTGGGTCGAGAGAAACCTTTAACGTTTCGACCTTTAATCGCGCCTGTGCAGAGATTTCTCTGGTGATATTCTCTTCTCTGAGCGTCAAGTAGGCGCGTTTCGTTGAAGACTGACTCGACTTTGTTGCTGAACAGCCGTCGCAGGAAAATTTCTTTATTTGTAATGTCTAGCGCCATTTGGCATGGGATAGTCTGACAAATTCGAGACGAATTCAGGGCCCGACACCCGATGTAAGGTGCATCGGATCGGAATAACTGTACGAGTATGGCAAGATAATAGCGAACTTACATAAGTTTGCGGGTTATTCAGACTCCAACGAATTTTATATGTTTGAGTCATTAATAGTTAGGAGAATGCTTGGAGCGCATGCTTAGCATGGCGGAAGGCTTTCGTGGTCACGTGATAAACGCATATAAAACAGCAATGTGCCGAATTTTCCATGTGCTTGGGTCGGTTGGTTCTTCGGTCGAAAACGTGTCGGAACCGAGTATTTCCTCCAAAAAGTCAGCTCCTTCAAAATCTAGGTTTTTTATTGGAAAGGTCAAAAATATGTATAAAAAAGCGCAGCGACCTAACCTAAATGACTGCTTGCGAGCATCTAATTCGCGAAGCACTCACTTCTTGGATTATTGGTCTTGATGCTCACCGAATGGTCATCATAATTTGTATACTGCTTGCTTATGCTGTTTTTCATAGCAGATGTTGTGACAATCGGGGTATTGCTTGCGTTCCCGGAAATCGTAACATGGTTACCAAACCTAATGTACGGTTAGCTAGATTATCATGCGACTTCAAACAAGATTATCTCTGGAAAAAACAACTCTTATTACTGACGGGGCCCCTCGATCGGGCCGCGCCGAAATGTTTCTCCCATTAACCGTAGTTGTATTGGATGCTGGCGCAAAGCTGGTAGACGTCAAATGCGAGGATGGCTCTGGAATAGTGTGATTTGACGTGGCCTTCGGCAAAGCTTGGGGCGCGTTGGGAATGGGAATTTCCAGCCGCTTGATACGAGAATGCCTAACCAATCGTCCTACGTTTCAAAATTCGCTTGCGGCATCTTCCGACCGGCGTTTGATTCCGGTTCTGGGTGGTGTTTTAGTTCGTGACAGTGAAGATTTTGCGATTGGTGCGGTTGGAATCGGCGGCGACACATCTAACCAGCAGGAGTACTGTGCAATTGAAGGGATAAAATCCGCTGGCCTGCTTTCCGAACCTGCTAATCCAGACCCTGAATGGGGTCGCTCTTCGCTATCCGACAGCTACCCCGGTGCCAACTGAACAACTTGGTCGAAATGACGACGGGTAACCCGCAAACTTGGTTTCATAGCGTCGTCAGCATCCAGAATATGTATTGTTGGTTTTCCAGCGTATTCGATGGGTAGAACCAAAAACCTAATAAAGCTGGTCATTGGATAGTTCATGCTAGCAACGGCTTGTACCGGCGAATTAGCCGGCTCAAACCATGCGCGCCCAACTTTGGCCGTTTCCCGGTGACCGTCACTGATAACCTCTAGCTTTCCTTCGCTCAGGTACCGGGTTCCTGCCCCTGGATGGATATGGCGAAATGCGGTTGCGCCCGGACGAAATTTAGCTTCACCCAGACGAAGTAATACCTTGTCTGAGTTGATAGAAATTTTCTTCGATACCACGGATCTTGGCCGGTCGTCACTTATGAGTTTGTTCGAGGATAGGCCAAACTGAGCAGTTCGCGTGTTTGTACCAGAATGTATAATTGCGGACAGAAAAAATCCAACATTTGGACCTCGTTTGACAAATCCGATTACCGGCAAAATGAAGAAAATTTTTAGCAATGTAAAAGGAATTGTGCTAAGTAAATGGTGCTTTGCCAGCGCTTTTCTAGACGATATTTTTATATAAACCCTAATTCAAACGGAAACGCTGGCGAACCAACATTTTCGAGCGGCAACTCCTTCCGTACGCTTTGTTTTGAAATATTTCCTGGACCCTTTGCCCTACTGCAATGCCTTACATTTGTACGTTGGTGATAGATCTCAGTCGTTAACCATTGGGTGATTGATAGTTGGTATATCGAGATATGCGATTCGTCTGCTTCTAACTTTGTCGGACTAAGGAAATTTTGTGAATAACAGGAAAGCCAAACAAAGCGGTGCACGAGAATTGAGACGTGCGCTGCTTCCAGAAGTTGGATCGTTGTTATCAATCGGACTGTTCAGTGTATTTGTAAATTTGCTGATGTTGACTGGACCGCTATTTATGCTTCAAGTCTACGATCGCGTATTAGGCTCTCGGTCTGAAGAAACACTCGTAGCACTTCTGATTTTGGTGGCTGGTCTCTATGTGCTGATGGGCATTTTGGACTTTGCTCGGGGGCGAGTTGCGGCACGCGTTGGGGCTGGCTTGCAGTCAAAATTGGATGCGCGGGTCTTTGGTGGCACGCTCCTTAGCGCAGCATCGGATGGGCAGTCACCGCTTCGTGATCTAGAGGCCGTGCAGAGGTTTTATTCTTCTCCTGCATTCTTTGCTTTATTGGATATGCCTTGGACACCGATTTTTATTATGGCGATATTTGTGTTTCACCCGTTGCTGGGATGGCTGGCGCTTGGTGGCGGGGCGTTGCTAACCATCATTGCAATCATCAACCAGTTTATGGCGTTTCGTCCGGTCGGTGACGCAAATCAGAAGGGGGCGGCAAGCAATGCGCTCGCCGACGTTTTGCGTGCACAAGGTGAGGTCGTGCGCGGGATGGGAATGGAAACAGCGGCGCGGGCACGGTGGCAGAAATTGCGAAACACGGCACTGGAGGCACAGATGAAAACGTCAGATCTGGTCGGTACGTTTGGTAGCCTGACGAAAACGCTCCGCATGTTCTTGCAATCGGTTATTTTAGCGTTGGGGGCTTATTTGGTGTTGCAAGGGGAGCTCACAGCCGGCGCAATGATCGCGTCCTCTATTATGCTTGGGCGGGCTCTTGCGCCTGTCGAGCAAACGATCGCTCAGTGGCCGATAATTTTGCGCGCACGTTACGGGTGGTGCGGTTTGGCAGATTTTTTGGGCAGTGTGACGGATGTTGAAGCGCGTACAAAACTACCGCGGCCGCGCGCAATTCTCGAAGTTCGAGGGCTAACCGTAGTCCCTCCCGGCGGCACGCGCCCTACGTTGAAGCTCGATCGTTTTGAACTGGCCGAGGGGCAGGCGCTCGGGGTTATTGGGCAAAGCGCTTCGGGAAAGTCCACGCTTGCGCGGGTTCTGACGGGTATCTGGCAGCCTGCATCGGGGTTCATTCGACTGGACGGTGCCTCAATCGGGCAATACGGAGCGGATTTAGGGCTACATATTGGTTATCTCCCGCAGGAAGTATCCTTGTTTGAAGCGACCGTTGCTGAAAATATAGCGCGGCTTTCTGAAAACCCAAATGCAGCGGCCGTCGTTGGTGCGGCGAAAAAAGCCGGCGCTCATGAGATGATCCTGCAACTATCCGATGGTTACGACACGCTCGTGGCTGGTGGCAACGGAGCGCTTTCAGGTGGGCAAAAGCAACGTATCGGTCTGGCGAGGGCATTGTACGGAAATCCGGTATTGCTAATATTGGACGAGCCAAATGCCAGCCTTGATGCGCCTGGATCGGTTGCGTTGAACTGTGCTATTAGGGCGTTCAAGGAGGATGGAAATGCTGTAATTATTATGGCGCATCGGCCTTCTGGAATTGCAGAATGTGATTTTCTGATGATCATGCAAGACGGGATGCGCACGGCGTTTGGGCCACGTGATGAAGTCTTGCGTTCAAAAGTTCAGAACCACGTGGTTATTTCTGACCATCTCAATGCAGAGGCAACGCCGTGAACGCCGAACAAAACATCTGGAGCGCAAAGCGGCCTCTATCTCTGGGCTTCGTCGCTTTAGTGTTACTTGTCGCCGGTCTGGGCGTTTGGTCAGTGAAGACAGATATCGCCGGTGCGGTTGTTACATCCGGTCTAGTTGAAGTTAAATCCAACCGCCAAATTGTCCAGCACCCAAATGGTGGTGTGATTGAAGAAATATTGATAGAGGACGGTGACTACGTAGAAGCCGGCGACATCTTGATACGGTTTGACACCGAGTTTTTACACTCGGACCTGAGGGTGACTACCGAACAGTTGTTGGAAATCATGGCACGCAAGTCTCGATTGGTGGCTGAACGGGATGGAGCAGAGACGGCACGGTTCGATCAGGTTTTGCAACGTGAAACTGCGACTGCTGTAGCTGCCGAGCTTGTGGCGGGTCAGAACAACCTATTTCTGGCGCGAAAAAATTCGTTAGCGAGAGAAGAAGCCTTGCTCAACGAACGTAGACTTCAAATAGAAGAACAAATTATTGGCGCTGAAGCCCAAAGTGAAGCGCTAGTTCGACAACTTGAACTTTTGTCAGAGGAATTGGTTGACGAAGAGTCGCTGTTGGAAAAAGGCTTGTCTCAAGCAAGTAGAGTCCGAGCATTGAAGCGTGAAGTATTGCGGTTGGAAGGCCTCAAAGCGGGCCTAATCGCAACGATCGCAGAGCGAAGAGGGCGCATAGCAGAAATAGAAATCGAAGGCTTACGTTTAGGCACGAGTCGCCGCGAAGAGGCAATAACAACTTTACGAGACCTTCAGTATCGGGAAATAGAATTGCGAGAGAGGCAAAATTCGCTTCAGGAAACACTGCAGCGAATGGATGTCAGGGCGCCGTCCTCTGGGGTTATATATGGCAAACAGTTTCATGCGCTTCGCTCCGTCGTAGGTGGCGCCGACACAATACTTTATATCGTGCCTCAGGACGCGCCGCTAGTGATATCAATACGCATTCCGACAATCCATATTGATCAAATCTACGTTGGGCAAATCGCAAGCATCCACTTTTCTGCGTTTGATACACGAACAACGCCTGTAATAATGGGCCAGGTTACGCGAATTTCGGCTGATGTTTTTGTGGACGATGTTACCGCTGAATCCTATTACGCGGCTGAAATTGCACTTGTTTCCGGTGAAACAGATAAGTTGTCTGGACTGGAGATAATACCAGGAATGCCAGTCGAAGTGTTCGTGAAAACGGTAGATCGAACCCCACTCGAATATCTAATGAAGCCGTTGGTTGACTATTTTAAGAAAGCTTTTCGAGAAAACTAACATGACGTAGCTGGTGGGCTTTTAGCTCTACAACCCACGTGACCCTTTGAAACGGTACAACCGATCAATACTATAAGTAACACTAATTTGTTGTGCGGGTTTTTCATGGACGGCAGCGAACGATTGTCGAACTCTACTGGAAAATAAGCTCTACAGCACCCTTGTCAGGTTTTGAACATCGTTGGGAGCGTCTTGATTCTCGCTGTGATACAGGTGAACACGGACTCGGTTTCGCTAGTTATCCAAATCTCGAAACCTCGGCGAATCGACGCTAAAATAATGGCTGCCATGTGACTCGCATCGCCGCTTTCACCAGTGTATTCAAGACGCTTGGCAATAATGGTGCCAATTTTCTCTTCGAACTCATAGAATACGCTAGCTCTGAGTTGTTGTAGTTTTTGATTTGTGACAGATATTTCGTGGGTTTTCATCACGAATACTCGATCTGCCACTATTTCATCCAACTGTGCTTTTAGCAGAGTTAGCATATCGTCAAGTAGCGCATTTGTGCCGCGAATAAACTTCTCTTCACTGTCACTAGAAAACTCCATTTTTGGCGGCAAAAACGCAGCTTCTTTATACGGAAAATAGTTGAAAAATGTTCGAGGACTAATCCCCGCAGCATTGCTAATCATTTCGGTCGTTACATTGTCTAAGCCTAGTTCGATCGCCAGATTAACAGCAGCCCGTCGGATAGACTCCGTCGTTTGTTTGCGCCGGAGTTCTCTTAAGCTTGACATTGTACCCTCCGCGACCTACGTGCATTCTCTGCATTAATTGCATAATGTGCAAAAATACTTGATGTCAATACAGATGGATGTCTTCGGCATCAAAATAAGCGAAAATTGGAGTGATATATCATCATGCGTGCACTTAAATCTTATGGAATCGCATTGATTCTCATTCTTATCGTTGCGGCTTGGCTCGCTACCGGTGTTTTAGTTCAAGGTGGTCAAGGAGCCGGCAACGGTGAGGTTACCGTTGTTTCAGCTCTAGAAACCGATGGGGGTCTAATTACCACTGCGGTTGACCGCTCGGGGTTGGGAGTCGAAGTCCATCATAAGGAAGGCGCCGATGACCCAGGCTTATCAATTCTCGCGCGCAACGCGTTGGCTGGGTCTGAAAACGGACTTGAACGCACCGTTCGCACAAGACATTACAATATTCTACCAATGCCACTTGAGGTTAGTTTGCGGGGCAATACAGCCGCAGAGTCGCTGGTTAGGGTTATCGCGCAAACTAGTGATATTGTGCTCTCTGTAGATGTAATTGACGGCCAACCGGTCGAAGTCGGTGACCTCATTTGTACGCTCGAAAACGGCACTCGGCTTGCGAGTGTGGAGCAAGCACGTGCATCATATTTGCAAGCTGAGGCGGCCTTGGCTCAAGCGCAAAACGACTATGATGTGAACACCAGGCTTCGCGAAAGCGGGATCGCCTCCAGTAACAGTGCAGAGGGTTTCGCCGTTGCGCTGAGCGCTGCGAAAGCTAATGTGCGCGCGGCGGCCGTCAACGTCAGCAACCGCGAGGTTGAATTGGCCAACACGGAAGTCACTGCAACGGTGGCTGGCATCATACAACGGCCTCTCGCAGAAGTTGGAGATTTGATGAATGTTGGTGGATCTTGCGCCTCGATCATACAATTAGACCCAATGAAATTTGTTGGCGCGGTTCCACAGGCAAGAGTAAACTTGGCGAAACTTGGGCTGAACGCTGAAATACGGACAATCAACGGTTTGACGGCTGATGGCGAAGTAAGTTTTGTAGCTGTTACTTCAGATCCCGCGACTCGCAGCTTTGCCATCGAGATCGCATTTGATAATCCTGATCACCAGATTCTGGATGGAATTTCCGCTGAAGCCACGGTGAATCTTGGCTTTATCCCAGCACATCTTCTACCGCAATCGATCATGACACTCGACGAAAACGGTGTGGTTGGTGTCCGAACTGTGGAAAATAAAACAGTGGTTTTCTATCCGATCACAATTTTGCAAGACACGCGAGATGGTATTTGGGTGACCGGATTGCCAACGGAATTTGATGTCATTGTATTGGGACAGGAATATGTGAAGGCAGGACAGTCCGTGATTGCCGTGCCAGAGGGAACGCGCAGCCAATGATCGAACTCATCAAAAAAATCCTGCTGATGCCGCGAGTTGTCATCACGGTGATGGTCCTTTTGTTGGTCAGCGGGTTTGCGGCCTATCAATCCTTGCCAAAGGAAAGTTTTCCGTCAATCGACATTCCGTACTTTTATGTCTCTGTCAAACAGACCGGTATCTCGCCCCGGGACGCTGAACGTTTACTGGCCATTCCGCTGGAAGATCGGCTTGACGGCCTTGATGGCTTGGAAAATATTAACTCCACATCCTCATCTGGTCGAGTTTCAATATTTCTTGAATTTAATGTGAATACAGACAAGGACGAGGCGCTTGAAGATATTCGCGTAGCTTTGGATGGTGTTGAAAGTGACCTCCCCGCCGATGCGGAGGCACCAAAAGTAAACGAAATTTCGATCACGGACAAACCGGTTCTGTCGGTTGCAATTTATGGTGACGTACCTGAACGCACACTAATCCGTCACGCCAACGAGTTGCAAAAAGCGCTGGAAGGGTTGTCGCTTGTTCAGACCGCAGCGATTTCCGGTGACCGTGACGAAGTTCTGGAGGTGCAGATTGATCTTCTGCATCTAGAGGCATTTGGCCTTACCTCGGCGCAGTTGTATGATGCGTTGGCCCGCAACAATACCATGATTGCAGGGGGCACATTGGACAGCGGACAGGGTAGTTTCAATGTTGAAGTGCCTGGCCTTATATCAAACGCTACTGAAGTCTTCAATTTGCCGCTAAAAACGGTTGATGGTGTTGTGGTCACCTTTGGTGATGTTGCAACGATTACGCGTACATTTAAAGATGCTACTGACTATTCCTATGTGAATGGCGCGCCCGCGATCACGATTGCTGTGTCAAAAGAACTTGGTACCAATATCATTGAAGTGTCAGATCAAATTCGCGCAGCCACGATGGAGATTGTTGAAGATTGGCCCGCAGAAGTTGGATACAGTTTCCTTTTGGATCAAGCGATAAACACCAAAAACCTTTACCGTTCGCTAGAGGCGACGGTTTTGACTGCGGTGGCGCTGGTTTTAGTGATGTGTATCGGGACGCTCGGTGTACGTCCGGCAATTTTGATCGGTATGTCGATTCCGATTTCGTTTATGATGGCGTTTTTGGTTATCCAGATGCTGGGCATGACCATCAATATGATGACGATGTTTGGGCTTGTTATAGCCGTGGGTGTGCTGGTGGACGATCCGATTGTGGTTGTTGAATACGCCGAACGCAAACTGTCTGAAGGTGTGCCCAAGAAGCAGGCGTTTATAATGGCTGCCCAGAAAATGTTTGTACCAGTGGTTTCCGCTACCGCAACAACATTGGGCGCATTTGTGCCACTTCTGTTTTGGCCCGGAATTATTGGTAAGTTCATGTCCTACTTGCCCATCGTTGTGATCGTAGTGATGATTGCTTCGTTGGTCTCCGCGTTGATATTTATGCCCGCTATTGGTGCATTTATCGCCAAGAATGAAGTCTCTGAGAAAGAGAAAGAAGCTGCGGATATCGTGATGTATCCGGATAAGTTCGATATTCATAAAGTGCGCGGATTAACGGGCGTGTATATTCGCGTTATGGCCCAATTGTTGCGGCATCCGTTGCTTACGCTGGGCGTTGGTTTTGGTATCGTGGGCGGCATATTTGCGTTTTACATACAGAACCCGACGGGAATGGAAGCCTTCCCTGCAAGTGAGCCAGAATATGGAACCGTTTCTGTCGTGACTCGCGGTAACTACTCACCGGCTGAGATCAGGGACTTCTTGCTAGAGGTGCAGGGTCAGGTTATTCAAGTGCCTGGAATCCAAGATGTTATCTTATCATTTGGCGGCGGCTCTGGCTCGCCACCCGATACTATTGGTAATCTTCAACTGCAATTGCAGCCTTGGGAAGACAGATATACCGCTGAAGAAATATTTGCCGAGATACGCCAACGGGTTGCTGGCATTGCCGGTCTTGAAGTGCAAATATCTGCTGAAGAAAGCGGACCACCTGCGGGTAAGGCGATCAATTTGCAGATCGAGACATCTACATTCAAAGACCTGATTCCGGCAGTGCAGAAAATCCGCAATTATGTCGAGTTTGACCTGGGAGATACCATTGACGTTGAAGATGGTCGCCCGGCGCCCGGAATCGACTGGAAGTTGACTTTTGATCGGGTAGAGGCCTCTCATTATGGTATCGGGATCCGCGATATTGGCCCTTATATACAGTTGGTTACAGATGGTGTGAAAATCGGCAGTTATCGACCCGCGGATGCGGTGGACGAGCTGGATATAGTTGTACGGTTACCCGAAAACGAGCGCAGCTTTGATGCTCTTGACTCATTGCGGATTGTTACAGCTCAGGGGTTGATACCTGTATCGAATTTTGTTTCCCGCGAAGTTGTCCAAAAGGTCGGAAATATTGATCGCCGAAACGGGGCGTATTCAATTTCTGTTGCTGCGAATTTGTTACCTGGAATAGCGACGACTGACAAAATTGTTGCCCTTCAGGAATGGGATGCGACGCAAGACTGGCCCGGTGATTTAGCTATTACATACGGTGGTGCTGCCGAACAAACCGATGAGACGAACAGTTTCATTGTTAAGGCATTTGCTGGTGCAATGTTCCTGATTTTCCTGATTTTGCTAATGGAATATAACAGTTTTTATCAGGTTTTCGTGACACTTTCGACAGTTGTCATGTCGGTTTCCGGCGTCCTGCTTGGTATGTTGATTACCGGAATGTCGTTTTCGGCGATAATGACGGGCCTCGGTATTGTTGCACTGACAGGAATTGTGGTGAAAAACGGGATCGTTTTGATCGATACTTATAATCACTACCATCGCGACGACGGTGTTGAGCCAGTAAAAGCAATGTTGATTACTGCGGCCCAACGAATCCGGCCCGTATTACTGACCGCAACTGTGACGGCGCTCGGGGTTATTCCGATGGCGTTAAATATCGAGTTCGACTTTGTGCGTCGGGAAATCGTGAGCGGCGGACTTGCAGGCACGATGTTTATTCATCTGTCGGCGGCGCTGGTGGCCGGGTTACTTTTCTCTACGCTATTAACGCTGGTGATGGTTCCGGTCATGATAACCGCACCGACGGTGATTGGCGGCACGGTCAAATCCAACCGGGATCGTTTAAGCCGTTTTGTCCGCGGTAAAGTTCCGACCTTTAAAAGGCCGAATTCTTCAGCTTCAGGAGAGGGTACTATCGATGCGGCCCCGAGGGGCTAAAGTGGTCAAATTTGGGTATTCGTAAGCCTTTGGGTAGGTCATTGGTCTGAAGGGACCGAGTGGGACAACATTGTTCCATGACCGCCCGAAGTACCCTTGCCGACAATGATCGAGCGAGTTGCTTTCCGGAACGCCGGGCAGCGCATAAACGCGGCATAACCAGTGCCACAGGTGTGGATAATCCAGAATTCTGGCGCCGTTCAACTTCATTCGCAAAAAGTAGACAGGGTCATGGCGGAAGAGTGTCGGGAACAGACGCAGATCGGCTTCTGTGAAGATGTCACCTGTCAAGAATGGCCGCCTATCCGTCGCAAGCCGCGTTTCAAGTGTGGACAGCGTGGTGAAATATGCTTCGAACGCCGCGGCATAGACTGTCTGATCAGATGAGAAGCCCGCCTTGTAAGCACCGTTGTTGATGCTGGTGTAAATCTCGTTGTTCAACGCATTGATTTCATCACGCAGGTCGCTGTCACTCGGGTACAGATTTGGGCGATCTGCATCGGGAAGGGTGCTGCCCAAGGCAAGCGACTGATCGTTCAGCATGCGAATGATCTCGGCGCTTTCGTTGTTGACGATCCGTTTTGTTTTCTTGTCATAAAGCACGGGAACCGAGCCCTCATCGGACCCTTCAGCCGCATAGATTTGTTTAACCAATCGATAACCTTTGCCCGTCCCGGTCTCAGGCGTACATTCCGGCAACACAGCGTTCGTCAGCGTTGCGATGCGCGCGGGATTGAATTCCCACAGATTAGGAGCGACAGGGTCGTCATCACCTGTCCTGCTGGGGTAAACCACATCCAGCGTAATGCTGTTTTGCAGGCCAAGTAAATTTCGCGCCAGTGTCACCCGATGGCACCAAGGGCAGTTCAGCGCAACATACAGATGATAACGCCCGGACTCCGCAGAAAATTCTTTGTCGCCCAAGATATTGCGGAAGCCGCTGAGCCCGCGCACAAATTCACCTTTTGCCCGACGACTGGCAGCGCTAGTCTGGTTCTCTTCGATAGATGTGTTGATGGTCGGTTTTTTCATTTCTAAGTCCATTATCCGCGTAAACGGTGATGAAGGATAATCGGCACCGCCAGATCTTCTTTCTCGCTTAGATGCCATTGTAAAAACGCTTCGATCGTCTCGGCTATGCCGTGCAGCTTACCCGTGTCGTCACGCACCTGAATTTCGCCTAACCGGATCAGCTTGATGGTCCCATTGGCCGTTTCGGTAAAGTTTCCCAATACAATGCCGTGCGCCTCGTGATCCTTTTCCAGAATTTCCAAACCTGAATTGAAACGTGGATCGGTGGCGAAACATCTGGTGCGCGCTCAGCCAGTGTTTGGTCCGTTCGTGGAAACTGGGATGTATCGCCCAATCACGGCGTGGATATTCTTTCAAAAGGATGCGCATTTCAGTGGGCATATCTTGAGTGCGTATATCTATGGTATCGTCGTGAACATTGTGTTGTTGATCGCGCATCAGTTAGCGCCTTTCGTTTAACCCAGCGAAACGCACGCCGCTAAGGTCGGCCATTTCGCGCTTCCACGTGGTGATGTCTTCGTACGTGAAATCTGATAAGCTGGTGTGGCCACAGGCGCGCGCGAGGACTTGCATCAATTCAACCGACGCTCCGAAATAGCGGGCCAGCCTTTCGGCGCTAACTTGCACGTCCAGCCGTTTGCGAAGCTCTGGTTTTTGTGTCGCAATGCCGACAGGACAATTGTTAGAATTACAAATACGCGCCGCTATGCAGCCTACCGCTTGCATGGCAGAGTTTGATACCGCGACTGCATCGGCGCCCAACGCCATCGCTTTGGCAAAATCTTCCGCAACGCGTAGGCCACCAGTTATCACCAGTGTGACCTCGCGGCCGGTCTTTGCGTCCAGATGCGCGCGGGCGCGCGCTAAAGCAGGGATAGTTGGAACCGAGATATGGTCGCGGAAAATTAGTGGCGCAGCGCCCGTTCCGCCACCTCGACCGTCAAGAATAATGTAATCAGCACTTGCTTCCAATGCGAAGTCGATATCATCTTCGATATGATTTGCGGATAGTTTGAACCCAATCGGGATACCACCAGTGCGTTCGCGCACCTCGTCAGCAACTTTTCGAAAGTCCGCAGGCGAGTGTAAGTCAACGAACGTCGCTGGCGAGATCGCGGTCTGTCCTAGTTCCAAGCCCCGAACTTCGGCGATCTTGCCCTGAACCTTTTCGCCCGGTAAATGACCGCCTGTTCCGGTTTTGGCACCTTGGCCGCCTTTGAAATGGAACGCTTGGACACGTTCGACCAACTCCGGTTTCCAGCCGAATTTTGCTGAGGCCAGCTCATAGAAATAGCGCGAGTTTTCAGCTTGCTCTTCGGCCAGCATTCCGCCCTCGCCAGAGCAGATGCCGGTTCCCGCCATCTCCGCCCCGCGCGCAAGCGCCACTTTGGCTTCTTCGGACAAAGCACCAAAGCTCATGTCAGATACAAACAAGGGAATGTCCAATTGCAAGGGCTTGGCGGCACGAGGGCCAATAGTCACTGATGTGGTGACGGGTACGTCATCCAACAGTGGTTTGCGGGCCATTTGCGCTGGCAATATCTGGATGTCATCCCAGTGCGGCAGGTCTTTACGCGGCACACCCATCGCGCCCATCTCGCCGTGATGCCCAAGTTTGGAAAGCCCATCCCGTGCCAATTCATGGATGCGCGCAACGGTGGGCTCCTCCGGTGTTGGTACAGCGGTAGGAACTTTTGATTTTGCTTGAGGGGCAGGGTCGCCCGGACTGAGATGCCCGAGAGTTGCATGTGTGCCATCACAATACGGTGCGTTACCGCTGGACTTGCATTGGCACAGCGTGGCGCTGGTGCTTTTTTCGGCAGTGAACTTCAATGGCGTAATGCCCGTCCCTGCATGCGAGCCGTCGCAAAATGGTTGACTACTTGATCGACCGCAGCGGCACCAAAAGTAATTTTTGCCTGCCTCAAGATCGACTTTCTTTGGTTTCTTTGCGGCGATAACTGGGACGGCACTATTCTTCATCTTTGGGGTTCCTTATTCCAGCCGAGTACGGTCGTGCGGCGCGGCATAGTCAATTTCCGGACCTACCGGGACCACACGAGAGGGATTAATGCTTTCGTGGCTGGTATAATAATGGTTTTTAATGTGTTCCATGTCCACCGTCGCTGCAACGCCGGGCTGCTGGTAGAGGTCTCGAACGTAACCACTGAGGTTCGGGTGATCTGCGATCCGTCTGATATTACATTTGAAGTGACCTACATAGACAGGATCAAAACGCACCAGCGTTGTGAACAATCGCCAGTCGGCCTCTGTGATGGTGTTGCCGGTCAGATAGCGTTGTTTTGCCAAGCGTTCTTCCAACCAATCGAGGGTTTCAAATAACGGGACGACCGCCTCTTCATAAGCTTCTTGCGTGGTTGCAAAGCCAGCCTTGTAGACGCCGTTATTCACCGTATCGTAGATGCGGCTATTCAATGCGTCGATCTTGGTACGCAACGGTTCGGGGTAATAATCCCCTGACGCGGCTCCGATTTCATCAAATGCCGAGTTGAGCATACGGATGATTTCGGGTGACTCATTGGAAACGATGGTTTTGGTCTTCTTGTCCCATAACACAGGCACCGTCACACGGCCTGAATAGTCAGGCTGCGCTGCGGTGTAGACCTGATACATGAATTCAGACCCGTTCACCGTATCCGGCACTGTGCCATCGCCAGCCTGGAAGGTCCAACCCTGATCAGCCATGTACCAATGTACAATCGAGATCGAAATCGTCTCTTCCAGCGCCTTCAAGGCACGAAAAATCAGTGTACGATGGGCCCACGGACAAGCAAGCGAAACATATAGGTGATATCTACCAGATTCGGCCTTGAAGCCAGCCTCTCCGGTTGGTCCAGCGGAACCGTCCGCCGTAATCCAGTTGCGAAATTGTGGGGCCCTGCGAACAAACCGTCCGTCCGTTTCACTGGTGTTGTACCATTGGTCGACCCAGCGTCCTTCTTGCAATAATCCCAAGTTCTTTCCTTTCAAGGAGCAGCATAGCGGATATTCCCAGCGCGCTCGTGTAATTATTTAAATTCGAAGTGATGTATTTTAAGCTGTCTCACGGCAATCCAACACCCGCTCGCCAGCGGCATCTGCTAGCAGGAACCGGAAACTGTTGTGAATACGGTATTTTTCATGAAGTTTGCGGTTCTCAAAACGTTCGCCCAGTCTTGGCACAGCGAGGGCAAAATCTACAAATGTTCTAGCAATCAGGACTGCGAAGGTTTGAGGTTGAAGCACGAAGTATTTCTTTCGTTGTAGCGATAGATCAGAGCACCAGCGTGATGGTGATTTTGAGAAGGATATAGAGCATGATTGCAACGGCGCTATCAAGGATACTTAACTGGACTCCACAATTATACGGTTCTACAAAGTGGAACAAGTTGCAATAATTAGAAGTAACTGTTCTGAATGGGAGAACGCAATGGGCCAAGTCGAAGATCTGCGGCTGTTTGTTAAAGTCGTTGAAAGCGGGAGCATTTCCAAAGCCGCTGGCAAACTACGGATCGCGAAATCAGCAGTAAGCCGGCGCCTCGGCTTGTTAGAAGAACGTTATGGCACGCGTTTGATTGATCGTGTGCCGGGCGTTTGGGAAGTCACCGAAACCGGACGCGAGCTTTATCAACGCGCGATGCGGGTGGTTGGGGATGTCGACGAAATTGAAGATGATTTCGTTAATACTTCAGCCGACCTCACGGGGCCGCTGTCTGTATCCGTGCCGCGAGATTTCGGGATCGCCTTTCTTAACGATGCGCTGATTGCATTCAAACAGCGCCATCCGGAAATTCAATTGGCAGTCGATTTTGATGATCGTACGGTAGATCTCGCACGTGAAAATTATGACTTCGCCATACGTATTAAGCCTGATCCCAAGGGCGGTATCTCTACCGGTCGGATAGGTACAGTTCGGCACCGATTGATTGCCAGCCCGGAATATATACAAACCCATTCCGATCCCCGTTCCTTTGATGATCTGCGCCAGCATCCGCTGATGCATTTCGGAACCGCTCGCCGCGCAGTTTGGGATTTCGTATCGGACAAAGGCAAACCGCAGCCGTTCGAATTTCAGCCATTCCTGAATTCAAACAGTGGCGTATTCCTACTTGAGGCCATAATCAAAGGGCTTGGAATTGGACGTTTGCCAGATTTCATCATTTCGGATGCGCTCGCCTCAGGCAAGCTGGTAGAAATTATGTCCTCAGTGACGATGTCGGACTGGGGGATATATTTGATGCACGCCGAAGAACGGCGTCTCAACCGTCGAATGCGGCTTTTTGCGGAGGAAATACAACAGGCATGTTTATCACAACCCGGTGGTCTGTATGCCCCGCCAGATAGCTAGCCGTACCGCTGCGATCCCACTCAAATTTGGGAAAGGGCGTTGTCGATGTCAGTGTTCAGATCTTCGACTTCTTCCAGCCCGACTGCGATCCGCAATAGGTCGTCGTCGATGCCAAACATAGCACGCTCTTCTGGAGTGTAAATCGAATGTGTCATTGACGCCGGATGCTGCACCAGCGTTTCGGCATCACCAAGGCTGACCGCGCATTTGATCATGTCGAGCGCATTAATAAATCGGTGCCCTGCTTCTACCCCGCCATCAAAGCGAACTGCAATAATCGCGCCTCCCTGATCACCCATCTGCTTGGCTGCCAACTCCTGTTGTGGGTAGTCCGGCAGTGTTGGATAAATTACCGAAGTCGTTTTTTCCGATTGGGCCAAGTTTTCAGCCACCAGTCGGGCCGATTGGCTGTGAGCATTGACGCGGAGTTTCAGCGTCTTGAGCCCGCGCAGAATTTGAAAGGCATTGAACGGCGATATTGTAGCGCCGGTTAAGACGCGTATTCCACGACCTCGGATCGGGTTTACAAGTTCGCTCGATCCGCAAACGATCCCGCCCAGTAAATCGCCGTGACCACCTAAAAATTTGGTCGCAGAATGCACAACTAAATCGGCACCCATTTCAAGGGGACGTTGTATTATGGGCGTAGCGAATGTGTTGTCGACAACAACAATCGCCCCTGCCTTACGTGCGATGTTTGAAACCGCTTCAATATCAACCATGCGCATGGTTGGATTCGCGGGCGTCTCGAAAAACACCATGCGAGGTGAGGCCTTCATGGCATCTTCGACGGCCTTCAGATCGGTCATGTCGACAAACACGGTCGTGATACCAAACTCGGTGATCTCGCGGGCAAAAAAGGCGAAGGTACAACCGTAGAGAACCTGATCGACCAGTATTGTGTCGCCCGATTTACCATGCGTAAAAACCGTCGTTGTGATGGCCGCGATACCCGAAGCCATCGCTAAGCCTGCCTCGGCGCTTTCAAGGCTTGCCATGCGGACTTCAAGCAACTCCTGTGTGGGATTTTTTGTGCGACCATAGACGTATCCCTGCGCTTCACCGGCAAATATATTCGCCCCGTGCTGCGCCGTTTCAAACGCATAAGTGGAGGTTAGGAACATAGGCATCGTTAATGCGCCGCGAAATTCGGCCGGGTCGTATCCAAGATGAATTGCGCGTGTTGCAGCACCTGCTTTTCGGTTCGTACCGTGCTTAGGCATTCAAGTATCCTTTTTAGTTCTTTGACGCGGATTTTTCTTTTGTATCTCGGTGACAGGCAGTTCATTTTGAAGTTCGTCATACGCATCCATTTGCGCCTGAAACCGATGGACTGAGGCCTTGATGTGTGACGCACACGCCATTCCCAGCTTGGTTGGATCTCGTTCGCTAAGCGCCTCTAGAATTCCGGTATGTTCAACCACGACTTGCTCGTAGGCGTTGCCAGAATGAAATCGCTGCATCCGCATGACCTGAAGGATCACGCCTGCCCGATGATAATTTTTAGAAAGCACGGCATTCTCCGGGATATCCATAATCTTGGTGTGAAATTTTTGATCCACTTCCAGAAAAACCAAAGCTTGATCTGCATTTGAAATATTAGGGGCCAACTCCGCCATCTGCTCGTTGAGTGTGTACAATAGCTTTAGCGTAGACGCCTTAAGATCTTCGACCACCAGAGGGGCAGCGCCCATTTCCATAACTTGGCGAAACCCGAAATTTTCGATGGTGGCGTCAGCGTCGATTTGGCTGATAGAAGTGCCGCTGCGTGGTTTCACTTCGACCATTCCGGTTTGCGCAAGACGTTGGAGCGCTTCGTTCAATGGGGTTCGACTTACGCCCAGTTGCTTCGCTAGATTGACCAAGTCTAATCGCTGCCCTGGACGAAGATGACCCGAAAGGATCAGCTTCAAGAGGGAGTCATAAACCCTATCTCGAACCGATTGCGTGTTGATCCGCAAATTGGATGGAATCATTATTGGACTATCTGTGTTCATATTTCACACTGTCTAGTTTTTGACTGGCTTGACAGAAGATCCTGCCGAGCCGTATATAAACTGAAATTTCACATTTTAGATATAACGTGTTGGAGAAAAATGCAATGGCTACCTGGTATTTTGATGACGATGCTGACTTATCCCACCTTGACGGCAAGACCGTTGGTATTTTTGGATACGGCAATCAGGGTCGCTCTCAGGCGCTCAACATGCGCGATGCCGGAGTCAACGTGATCGTTGGCTCGCGGAGCGACGCGTCAGCACAGGCCTCCAAAGAAGACGGATTCGAGACGCTTCCTCTTGCAGAGGCAGCAACGAAAGCTGACGTGCTTTTCGTGCTGGTTCCGGACGAGGTGATGCCCGCTGTGTATCTGGAATTTCTTGAGCCAGGATTACAAGATGGAAACACACTGGTCTTTGCCAGCGGGTACAATATCTATTACAAAAAAATCACTCCACCCGCAGGTGTGAACGTTGTCATGATAGCCCCGCGGATGGTCGGGCAGGGCGTGCGTGACACCGTACTTGGCGGGCAAGGATTCCCAAGTCTGGTCGCAGTGCATCAGGATGCGGCAGGCGCGGCCCATGCAATTATGCTTGCCCTTTCCAAAGCCATAGGTTCGACCAAGATGGGCGTGATCATGTCCAGCTTTGAGGAAGAGACTGTCGTTGATCTGTTCCACGAACAATACGGTGGCCTTCACGCCATGCGGCGAGCATTTGAAGTGCTGGTCGAGGCCGGCTGTAGCCCCGAAGCAGCGATGCTGGAACTTTGGGCGTCGGGCGAGATGCGGGAAATAGGACAGTATTTCGTCGACCATGGTTTGTTTGCACAACTCAAGCTTCATTCTCGTACCAGCCAGTACGGACAACTTGTTTATGGGCGTGGTAAACCGGAGCAGGAGGAGGCGCACAAAAACCACCTCCGGGGCATAGTTGAACAAATCAAAAACGGCGCGTTTGCCGATGAGTGGACACAAGAACAGGCGAATGGCCTAGCCACAATGAAAACCGCCGAAGAAGCGATGGAAAACGAACTTCTGACGGTAGAAGAGCGCAAGCTTTACCGGCGACTCGGTCGAATTTGATCGGCCCGCTTTTCGACGTAACGGACTAAAGCATAATGCGATCGCCTAATTTTATGTCGTAATTGCCTTCTAGCCACATATTCCGCTGCCTATCGTTTTTTTGATAGCCAGCTTTCAGTTTCTGGTGCGAGATCTCGGAATTCAGGCCAATAAGCAGCCAAAATACCTGCATTTGAGACCGGTCGCGCATTTCTAATCCAATGCATAGAGCAGGCGTGCACGTTGGCACATTCTGCATCCAGAAAGTTTGTCCTACTTGATTGAAATCAATAAGCGCGGCTTTCGGATGATTTAGGTTCCGAATCAATTAGAAACCTAATCGAGTCCTTCTTTATGACGACGCAACATCGGACATCCATAGCTTACGCAAATCGGAACGTTCGTTTCGACATGGGCTGGGTGCTGTCCATTGTGTTGTCTATTGCGGTGATACTTGCGCAATCAATTCCAGTAATGGCGGATCAAGGTTCAAACGTATCAGCAACTTGGGTCGAGATTTGTGCTGATGGCGGAAGTTACTTCATCGAGATCGGTGAAGATGGTCAAAAGCAAACACCTGAGTGTACCCATTGTGATTTTTGCCTGACCTCGATCGGGGAAATGCCATTCCTTTACTCAACTGATCACGATGAGTTGGCTTTAATCGATTTTTCATTGGTGTCCTATTCGAGCAATCAGGCAGCCTTGCCTGACTGCCCTGAGCAATACTGGTCTGCTTGTCGCGGACCCCCAATTGTGAGCGTAGAAAATAAAATGATTTCCAATACCTCTTTGACCATCAAAGAGTCTATCGGCCCAGATTCCATCGCGTGGAGTATCCCATGCGCTTGAACCTGACATTTGGTCTCCGACTTCTTGCCATTGCCCGTGTAATTGCGATGTTACAGTTCGCATTTGTGATTGTGGCCAGCAGTACGCAGGCGCAGACCCCACCCGTAATCCAAAAATTCATAACGGAAATATCCGCCAGCGAGCTTGTCGAGGGTGCCACCGCCTATGGTAGCATGCTCAACAATATTCCAGTGGTTCCGGTGCTTAATGGCTCCGATGTCGTAGGGTACGCCTTTATCACTTCGGATTTCGTCAGCACGACTGGATATTCGGGCAAGCCGATCCACGTGATGGTCGCGATTGATACCGAAGCCAAGTTGCTTCGGGCAGAGTTGGTTAAGCACTCTGAACCAATTGTTCTGATCGGTATCCCCGAGCGCAAAATCAAGGCGATGACCGAAGGGTACGTCGGGCTTGATATCGTTGCGGAAGCCGAAGCAGGCGGTTCCGGTCATGATATCGACATTATCTCGGGCGCGACCGTGACGATCATGATCATCGACGATTCCGTCGTGCGTTCATCGATCAAGGTTGCCCGGGCGCTGGGCCTTGGTGGTCTGAATAATGACGCGGCCTTAGCTGGTCCGACCCATATTCTGAACATGGAGAATGAAGACATCCACGATTGGAATACGATGGTAGGCGATGGCACGGTTCGTCGATTGACGCTCGATATTGGTCAGATCAACGAAGCCTTTGCCGCCACCGGTGACCCGCGTGTGCTCAAACACGAAGAAGCGGGACAGCCTGGCGACACATTTATAGACATGCACACCGCACTGATTTCTGCACCCAGTATCGGCCTTAGCCTGATGGGTGAGAATGAGTATGGAAATCTGGTTGAGTGGATGGAGGAAGGCGAGCACGCCATTCTAGTCATGGGGCGCGGCGTGTTTTCCTTTAAGGGTAACGGTTATGTGCGTGGTGGAATTTTCGATCGTATACAGCTTATTCAGGGTGATATTTCGGTGCGTTTCCGTGACCGTCAACATCGTCGCCTTGGCGCGTTGGCTACCGAGGGTGCCCCCTCGTTCACCGAAGTGGATATGTTCAAAATTCCGGCGGACAGCGAATTTGATCCCACCAAACCATGGCGTCTTCAATTGCTGGCACAACGTGTTGTAGGCCCGATTGAAAAGACTTTTCTAACCTATGATCTTGGCTACAATATTCCGCCGCAATACCTGACAGCCCTTGCACCGCCTGTGATGGTTGCGGTTGATGAAGCCGAAGAAGATGCCGCCGCACGTACGGCGCTATGGCAACGTATCTGGAAAAGCAAAACCGTCGAAATCGGTCTGTTGATCGGAATGCTGACCGTGCTGACTGGTGTGTTTTTCTTCCAGATGCAAGTCACCCGTCATGCGCGTGCGTTCTACTGGTTCCGTATGGGATTTTTGGTGATGACGCTGGTATTCCTCGGCTGGCATCAAAATGCGCAACTTTCCGTCGTCAACCTTATGGCGCTGGGCGCGTCGCTGACTTCGGGTTTCAGCTGGGATGCGTTCCTGATGGATCCGCTGGTGTTCATCCTCTGGACATCTGTTGCTGTGACATTGCTGTTCTGGGGGCGTGGCGGTTTTTGTGGCTGGCTCTGCCCGTTTGGTGCATTGCAAGAGATCACCAACCAGATTGCGCGTTTCTTCAAGGTGCCACAGTGGACGCTGCCATGGGGTCTGCATGAGCGCCTGTGGCCGCTGAAATATATGATTTTCCTCGGGTTGTTCGGGCTATCGCTCGTCTCTATCCCGCTGGCGGAACATTTTGCAGAGATCGAGCCGTTCAAGACTTCGATCATCCTGAAATTCGCACGTGGCTGGCCTTATGTCCTGTTCGCAACGGTTGTGCTGGGCATCGGCCTGTTCGTGGAGCGGTTCTACTGTCGCTACCTCTGCCCACTAGGTGCAGCACTGGCGATCCCAGGCCGCATCCGCATGTTTGACTGGTTGAAACGCTACAAAGAATGCGGATCACCTTGCCAGACTTGCGCCAATGAATGCTTCGTTCAGGCGATCCACCCAACCGGTGAGATCAACCCGAATGAATGTCTGTCCTGTCTGCACTGTCAGGTGCTTTATCAGGACCACTCGAAATGCCCCGTTGTCATCAAAGGTGACAAACGACGGGCGAAGATGGCCACCAGTGCTGATGCGTTGAGCCGTCTCGTTAATCACCCAAATCATAAATCAACTAAGGAGATTTAAGATGTCTGAAGACATTAAAACCAAGAACGGAATGTCGCGCCGCGATGTTTTGACGGGCCCGGGAAAAGGTGCTCTTCTTGCCGGCACAATCGCCGCCGTAGGCGGGAGCGCATCGTTGATGGCTACCCCTGCTGCTGCGTCTGCCAAAAATGAAGTCGCGCCAGGCGAACTTGACGACTACTACGGCTTCTGGTCCTCTGGTCAGGCTGGCGAGTTGCGTATTCTCGGCATTCCGTCCATGCGTGAACTTATGCGCGTGCCTGTGTTCAACCGTTGCTCCGCCACTGGCTGGGGTAGCACGAACGAGTCGATCAAAATCATGCGTGATGGCATGATGCAGGAAACAAAAGACTTCCTCGCGCTTTCCGGTGACGAAGTTTACGACAATGGCGACCTTCATCACCCGCATATGTCCTTCACAGACGGTACATATGACGGGCGTTATATATTCATGAACGACAAATCCAACACGCGCGTTGCTCGTGTCGATTGTAAATTCATGAAATGCGACAAGATGATCGAGATTCCGAACGCTTCGGACATCCACGGTCTTCGCCCACAGAAATTCCCGCGCACAGGTTATGTGTTCGCGAATGGTGAGCACCGTGTGCCACTGGTTAATGACGGTACAAACATGGACGACGTAGAAAACTACGTTTCCATCTTTACCGCGATTGACGGCGACAGCATGGACATTTCGTGGCAGGTCATGGTGACTGGTAATCTTGATAACGTTGATTGTGACTATCAGGGTAAATATGCCATGGCTTCGAGCTATAACTCTGAAGGCGCGACTGAACTTGCCGGTATGATGGAAGCCGAGATGGACCACGTTGTCGTATTCGACATCGCCCGTATTGAAGCTGCCGTTGCCGCTGGTAAGTACGAGATCCACAATGGTGTTAAAGTTCTGGACGGTCGTAAAGGCTCGGATCTGACTGTTTACGTCCCAATCCCGAATAGCCCGCATGGTGTTAACACTGCACCAGACGGCAAATACGTCATGGTTAACGGCAAGCTTTCCCCGACTGTTTCCGTTATTCAGTGGGATAAGATCGAAGCTGTTTTCCAAGGTGCGGAACCACGTTCATGTATCGTAGCTGAGCCAGAATTGGGTCTTGGTCCTCTCCACACAGCATTTGACGGCCAAGGACATGCGTTCACAACGTTGTTCCTCGACAGCCAAATGGTGAAATGGGACATCGACAAAGCCATTCGTCTTTATAATGGCGAAGATGTTGATCCGATCATGGCGAAAACTGATGTCATGTATCAGCCGGGCCACAACCATACTTCGATGGGTGAAACCAAAGAAGCCGATGGTAAATGGTTGATCTCGCTTAACAAGTTCTCGAAAGACCGTTACTTGAACGTTGGTCCTTTGAAACCTGAAAGCGAGCAGCTTATCGATATCACTAAAGACGTGCCCGAAGTGGTTCATGACAGCCCGACCTTCGCCGAGCCGCATGACTGTATCATCGTACGCCGTGACATCGTGAACCCTGACAGTGTCTGGGAACGTGACAACCCAATGTGGGATGATGCGCGCGCGCAGGCCGAAGCTGATGGCGTTGTGCTGGAAGATGGCCATGACGAAGTTATCCGTGATGGCAACAAAGTACGTGTCTACATGTACTCGGCAGCGCCAACATTTTCGATGGAACAGTTCACCGTTAAACAGGGTGACGAAGTTACAGTTTATGTGACCAACATCGACGATGTGGATGATCTTACGCACGGGTTCTCACTTGGTAACCACGGTGTGTGTATGGAAGTAGGACCGCAGGCAACTGCGTCGATTACATTCATCGCAGGTCGTCCGGGTGTTCACTGGTATTACTGCCAATGGTTCTGTCACGCCCTCCACATGGAGATGCGCGGCCGGATGTTGGTTGAGCCAGCGTAAAGGAAAGTTTCAATGATGCTTCGTCTGTTCTTGCTGATTGTTCTATTGTTTCCGGTTACCCCTTCCGGAGCGAGCGAAACAGTTGTGCCTGCAACAGACGGGGCGCTTACCGAGGCTTTGAAATTTGCACAGGCGGGGGACATCCTCCGCCTGTCGCAAGGCACGTATTACGGGCCGTTTGTTATTGATGTGCCTTTGACGCTGATTGGCGAGGGGGCTTTGATTGATGGGCGCGAAGTCGGCTCAACCATCAAGGTAACTGTACCGGATGTGACAATTGAAGGACTGACAATAATCGGATCAGGCTCCGGTGGCGACGGGCTTGATGCTGGTATTACATTGACCAAAAGCGCAGAGCGCGCAGAAGTGCGGGGCAATACCCTGCTTGGTAATCTGATTGGAATTGACGTCCACGGCGCGAAAGACTCGTTGGTGGAAGGAAATATCATCGTCGGGCGGCAAGACGTCCGTATGAATGATCGCGGCAACGGTATCTATATTTGGAATGCACCCGGCACGCGAGTGATCGGCAATGACGTGCGCTACGGCCGCGACGGGGTGTTTGTGAGCACCTCGAAAAACAACGAATTTATCGGTAACCGTTTTCGCGATTTGCGGTTTGCGATGCACTATATGTACGCGCATAACTCGATTGTTTCTGGAAATATATCCGAGGGGAACCATCTGGGTTATGCCATCATGAATTCCGACCGTGTACGGATCGAGGGAAATCTTTCGGTAGGCGACCGCGATCACGGCATCATGATGAACTACACCAACAAAAGCGAAGTGATTAACAACACCATTCGACAAGTGCGTGATAAATGCGTGTTCATCTACAACGCCCACAAGAACACCTTCAACGGTAACCGGTTTGAGGGTTGCGGCATCGGCATTCACTTCACCGCAGGTTCCGAACGCAATGAAATGTCGGGCAATGCCTTTATCGGCAATCGCACACAAGTGAAATACGTCGGCTCCAAATGGGTGGATTGGAGTGCAGACGGAAACGGAAATTACTGGTCTGACCATGCCGCGTTTGACCTGAACGGTGATGGTATCGCCGACAGCGCGTACCGGCCCAACGATATCATGGACCATGTTCTTTGGACGCAACCTGCCGCAAAAGCACTGCTCGGTTCACCTGCCGTACAGCTTATCCGCTGGTCGCAATCCGCATTCCCCGCCACATTGCCCGGCGGCGTAATTGACCGCGCACCGCTAATGCAGCCCGTGCGCCCCGAAATTCCTGTCTGGAAAGAAATCCAATGACAACTTTGAAAATTGAAAATGTATGTAAGCAATACGGTAAACTCGAAACCGTGCGCGGCGTCAGTCTGCAAATAGAAGCCGGTGAACGTGTTGCTCTTCTTGGGCACAACGGTGCCGGAAAAACTACGTTGATGCGGATGATACTGGGACTAACACCAATCACGTCTGGTGTTATTTCGATAAAGGGCGCAACACCCGGTTCGCGCTCTGCGCGATCCTCCATCGGTTTCTTGCCGGAAAGTGTTGCGTTCCATGGTGCGTTAACAGGGCGTGAACAGCTGCAACATTTCGCCCGCCTCAAGTCGGCAACGACGCTACGGGCTGACGATCTGTTGGATCGCGTTGGTTTAAGCGATGCTGCCGACCGGAAAATTAGAACCTATTCCAAGGGTATGCGCCAACGTATCGGGCTTGCTCAGGCGTTGTTGGGCCACCCGAAACTGGCCTTGCTGGACGAACCGACATCGGGTCTTGATCCGGTTTCGCGCCACGAATTCTACGATATCGTAGAAGAGCTGTCTGCCGCAGGCACCGCAGTGCTGTTGTCGTCTCATGCCTTGACTGAACTTGAAACCCGTACCGACCGGATCGCTATTATGAGTAAGGGAAAGCTGTTGGCCGATAACAGCCTCGCTGCCCTTCGCCAAACAGCGCGGTTGCCGATTCATGTGAATGTCACAACATCCGAGGCAGACGCCGACCGCATCGCCACCGAGCTTGGCGGGGAACGTGTTAACGGTCGTTCGGTCATACTCACCTGCCAGCAGGATCACAAAGTTGCGATGCTTGGGCAGATTACCGCGTTGGGTGCTGCAATCAAGGATGTCGATGTCACGCCAGCAGGTCTGGAAGACCTCTACCGTTACTACTCAAACGTCGGGGAGGGCGCATGATGTCCATTTTCGCAATCACCAGACTTGAACTCTTGATAGCACGGCGCAACATGTGGGTCGCGACGTCGGTTATTCTGATGGCCCTTTTCACCATAGTGTTGACGCTGGCAGGTGGCGCTCCTACCGGTAGTTTGGGGGTTGATCCCCTGACCGTAGCCGTGACTTCCATCACCACATTGTCTGTTTATCTGATCCCATTGATCGGCTTACTGTTGTCGTTTGATGCGATAGCGGGAGAGGCCGAGCGCGGTACACTCGCCCTTAACCTTACATATCCAATGTCACGCGGCGAAATTTTAGTGGGAAAATTTATCGCGCATCTCTGCGTGCTCGGCGTAGCTATTGCTGTCGGGCTTGGCCTGACGGCTGTGTTAACCATTTGGCAATACGGTATCGCCGACATGTCGTTCCAACCGTTGCTGAAACTATTCTTCACGTCGCTCGCGCTTGGTGCCGCATTCTTGGGAATTGGATATCTCGTGTCCAGCTTGGTACGCCAGGCCGGAGTGGCTTCTGGGATCGTTATCATCATCTGGTTGATCTGCGTCGTTTTGTACGACCTCGGATTGCTTGGCGCGTTGGTTGCAGATGACGGCGGAACCTTCACCAAGGACATATTCCCTTGGTTGCTAGTTGCGAACCCGGCTGACGCATTTCGCCTATTCAATATGTCTGACGTTTCGGTATCCGAACTGGCATCGGGCGTCGGTGTTGCAGGCGGGGCATCGGGTGCAACGGGTCAGCTTCTATCGCTACTATTGTGGCCGATAATGGCGCTATTCCTCGCGTGGATAGCCTTCCGGAGGGTTGAACCATGAAACTCGCATTAGCAGCAATTTTGCCTCTAGTATTTCTGATGGGGTGCAAAGATGACGTCGCGGATATTGCAGCCCCCGACCCGTTGATTTTGACAGCAGAAGCTGCCGGCCACTATTGCCAGATGGAGATATTGGAGCATCAAGGTCCAAAAGCACAAGTTCACATCGAAGGTTTTCTGGCACCTCTGTGGTTTAGTCAGGTCCGCGATGGCATTGCATATTTGAAATCGCAAGAACAGTCTGCTGAAATAGTCGTAATATATGTCAATGATATGGGGGAAGCCGCCAGTTGGCAGGCGCCGGGCGCCGAGAACTGGATGGATGTGAACGACGCATACTTTGTCGTAAACTCGGATGTTACCGGTGGAATGGGTGCGCCAGAACTGGCTCCGTTTTCCGACCTTGAAAAAGCGCAAACATTTATGGCCGCACATGGCGGAGAAATCATGCGCTTGGCAGAAATTCCCGCCGAATTGGTTTTGGCACCTGTAGAATTTGATACCGCCGCACTGGAGACATCCGAATGATAACACGTAGAAGATTTCTGAGTATCGTCGCTGGGGTCGCCGTTCTTCCAGCAGTTGGCGTTGGTTCCACCAGCACAGTATCACAATGGCGCGGAATTGCGCTGGGCGCTGATGCACATATAATTCTTGATCATCCCGATGCGGACAGGCTGATTAAAGCCGCGGTTAGCGAAATTCATCGACTGGAACGAATATTCAGCCTGTATCAATCGAACAGCCAAATATCGCGGCTTAATCGCGACGGTATATTGCAGAATCCTGCCTTCGATATGATAGAGCTTCTATCCATATGTTCGCGACTTAATGCTCGCACTAGCGGCGCTTTTGATCCCACGGTGCAGTCGCTCTGGTCGCTTTACGCCGAAGAATTTTCCGCTGGTCGCCAGCCCTCTACCGAGCGTATTTCCCAAGCTATGGCTGTAACTGGCTGGCAGCATGTGAACTACTCGGTGCAAGAAGTTTCATTCGACCGAACTGGTGTTATGATGACGTTGAACGGCATCGCGCAGGGGTTTATCGCCGACAAGGTCACCGAACTGTTCCGTCAGAACGGAGTGAAGGATGTTTTGGTAAATACCGGCGAAATTGCAGCGCTGGGCGTTGCGCCCGATGGGGCTGCCTGGCAAATCAAACTGAAGAGTGAAAGTGATCGCATTCCGTTGAGCGGCGCGGCCATAGCAACCTCTTCCCCTTCAGGTACTACTTTCGATCAGGACCGGGCGGTTGGGCATATTCTTGACCCTCGTACGGGTTATTCGAGCGGTATCTGGTCTAGCGTCAGTGTTGTTTCACATTCCTCCGCCGATGCGGATGGTCTTTCGACGGCATTCTGCCTTATGTCCAAGCCTGAAGTAATCGCGGCGAAGGGTGATTGCGACGTTTATTTGCGATGATTGCCCGCGTTGTAGTTGGCCAAAACAGGTGTACTTTATCGCTGTGGACCCCCGTTTGTTCATGCACTACATTCGGTTCAAACCTGTAGACCAGGGCTGATTTTATTGTACATGCGAGGCGCGATATGCTGACGGTTATTTCTCCAGCTAAAAAGCTGAACTTCGAGGTCGTCAAGCCGATTATTTCGACAACGCTACCAAGCTTTCAATCTGACGCCTATAGTATTAGCCGCACCGCGCGACGGCTTAGTGTTGCAGATTTGCGGAAGTTGATGAAAATAAGCCAACCCTTGGCAAAGCTTAACCAAGACCGCTTCAAAGCGTTTGAAGAACACCCGCTGGCTGAAGATACAAAACCGGCTGCGCTAGCCTTTGCTGGCGATACCTATTTAGGATTAGAGGCTGGATCGCTGGATTCCGCCGAGATGACCTACGCACAAGATCATTTACGGATATTGTCCGGGCTTTACGGATTGCTGCGCCCGATGGACGAGATTCAACCGTATCGCCTTGAAATGGGCAGCCGATTGGCGACGCGACGCGGAAAAAGTTTGTATCAATACTGGCGCGACCGTCTGTCGATTGCATTGAACGAACAAGCCGATTTGACGGGGTCTGACACACTATTGAATTGCGCTTCCGTGGAGTATTTTACGGCAGTCGACCCTTCCGCGTTAAAATTGCGAGTTATAACGCCGATTTTCATGGAAGATCGCGAAGGTGACAGCAAAATCGTTAGCTTCTTTGCCAAGCGAGCACGCGGCGCTATGGCGCGGTTTGTGATGCAAAACCGTATTACCGACGCGGAAGACCTGAAAGGGTTTGACCTTGGAGGATATGGCTTCAGGCCAGATATGTCTGAAGAAGGTCGCATGGTGTTCACACGCGACTATCCAGAAACGCTCTCATAATTGTCACCCCGCACGCAGACTCGCGAATGGAATGAGTATTCCTGGCAGCGGGCAAAAGCCAACAGCTTCGTCTAGCGCGATTTCTTTGCGAGGGGCGTGCTCGATTCTGGATTTTCTTGTTCGCATGTGACGGAAAGGGTTGAATAAAACACCGTAGATCAGGTCGCGCTGCCGCCAACCGTTAAATCACCGATAAGCAATGTGGGTTGCCCCACTCCAACCGGAACCGATTGTCCGGCTTTTCCGCAAGTGCCGATCCCTGGGTCCAAGGCCATATCGTTGCCAATTAGACGAATTTTGTTCAATGCGGTTGCACCGTCGCCTATCAACGTGGCTCCCTTCACGGGATTTCCGACGATACCGTTTTTCACGCGATATGCTTCGGTACAGCTGAAGACAAATTTTCCGTTTGTGATGTCTACCTGACCACCACCGAACCCTACGGCGTAAATACCGTCTTTTACTTCGGAAACGATATCACCTGGTTCAACATCGCCACCAAGCATGACGGTATTGGTCATTCGCGGCATGGGTGCATGGGCATAACTTTGGCGGCGTCCGTTACCGGTTGCCGGCACCCCCATCAGGCGGGCGTTCTGACGGTCTTGCATAAAGTTAACCAGAATGCCGTCTTCGATAAGCACGTTGCGCTGCGATGGGGTACCTTCGTCATCGAAAGATATTGAACCGCGACGGTCTGGAATTGTCCCGTCGTCAACTACAGTTACTCCTTTGGCGGCAATGCGTTTGCCCATCAATCCGGCAAAAGCGCTGGTCTTTTTGCGATTGAAATCTCCCTCAAGCCCGTGCCCGATCGCTTCGTGCAGCAGAATTCCGGGCCAACCATTGCCAAGGACAACGTCCATGACGCCCGCGGGTGCGGGTTCTGCGTTGAGGTTAACCAAAGCGATCCGCAAAGCCTCTTTCGCGGCGGCCTTCCAGTGAACTTCCGTCATCAGCATCGCCAAACCATGGCGTCCACCACTGGCCGAGTGCCCACTTTCGCGCCGCCCGTCCTTTTCCACTATGACCGAGACGCTAATCCCCGTCAGGGGACGCGACTCAGACAAATGCACGCCATCGGGACGCAGTATTTCGATTTCTTGCATACTGCCCGTTAGACTTGCCGAAACTTGCACGACCTTTGAATCTAGCTCTCGCGCAAAGGCGTCTATTTCGCGCAACGTCTCGATTTTCACAGCGAATGTCGCGTCGTCAAATGGGTCGAGGTCGGTGTACAAACGTTGGTTCGTCGGCACCGGTGGTGGCGCCATCGTCCCCCCACCATCCCCGACGGCTAAACGAGCAGTTTCGGCAGCACGTTTCAATGCCCCCTCCGAAATCTCGGACGAATGGGCATAGCCGGCTGTCTCTCCACGAATGGCGCGCAGGCCAAATCCTTCGGATGCATCATAACTGGCAGTTTTTATCCGCCCATCATCCAAAACCAATGCTTCGGATCGACGGCGTTCGAGGAACAGCTCGCCATCATCAGCACCTGTTGTTGCGGCACGGAGGATTGCGAGAGAACGATCTAGGTCAAGATTCGTCTCGAAAGGGCGAAAGCGCGGCGTAGTTGAAGACATATCTAGTCCTTCGAGCAATGAAATGGTTAGAAGCGGCTGAATGCCGCAAATGACTGACTTGTTATCTACCGTCTAATATGATCTTTGATCCAGATCAATAAACGGAGATTCTGCAAATTATCGCAGGCAGGATTTATAGAGTGCTAATAGCACAAATGACGGGGAACAAACGATGCGGATTGGTGATTTCTTCACAAAAGTTGCAACTATTATAGTTGCTACCATGATTTCCGGCGCTGCTTGGGCGCAAGACGGTATTAATGGCCTCGAGTCCATCGGCAAACCAGTTTCTGGTGGCATAGGTTTCCAAACCGCGGCAACTGAACTGGCGCGTGACATTCAATGGTTAGACGGAATGGTCAACTGGATCATCGGGATTATCTGTTTGTTCGTAACCGCGCTGCTGATCTGGGTCATCGTATTTTACAATCGGCGAGCAAATAAAGACGCGGCACGTTTCACACATCACTCGACTATCGAGGTTATCTGGACTGTTGCACCAATCCTGATCCTGATCGTTATCGGTTCCTTCTCGCTGCCAATTCTTTTCAAACAGCTAGAGATCCCTGAATCCGACTTGACTATCAAAGTAACGGGCAACCAGTGGTACTGGACATATGAATACCCCGATAGCGAGTTCGAATTCGACTCGTATATGATCGGTACTGGCGAAGCCGGACTAACGGAAGCCGTTAAAGCCGAGTTGGCCGAGTACGGTTACGCTGAAGATGAATACATGTTGGCCACTGACAATGCTGTGGTTGTTCCTGTGAACGCCGTGGTTCGCCTTCAGATCACCGGTGGTGACGTTATCCACGCGTGGGCGATCCCTTCGTTCGGTGTGAAGCTGGACGCTGTTCCGGGTCGCTTGAACGAAACATGGTTCGCCGCTGAAACCGAAGGCGTTTACTTCGGTCAGTGTTCCGAACTTTGCGGCAAGGATCACACGTACATGCCCATCACGGTCAAAGTGGTTTCGCAAGATATGTATGACGCATGGCTGAACCGCGCCATAGAAGAGTTTGCAGGTTTGCCGACTTCGATCACTGTCGCATCTGCTGACTAATACGCTTGTCGGGGCGGTTCGCTGCCCCGATCCTCAATGGGCAACATTATGACTGACGCAACACACATGACTGAAACGCAAAAATATGACGCGCGGTTTGGCGACTATGTCGACCTACTGAAGCCGCGTGTCATGCGTTTGGTTATCTTTACGGCAGCGGTGGGCCTGTTCACAGCACCCGTTGCTGTGCATCCGGTCATCGCATTCGCCTCAATCCTGTGCATCGCAATTGGGGCAGGGGCTTCGGGTGCTTTGAACATGTGGTGGGATGCCGACATCGATGCCATCATGAAGCGTACAGCCAACCGCCCAATCCCTTCAGGCCGCGTTTCACGGGGCGAGGCCTTGGCGATCGGTGTGTCGCTTTCGTTTATGTCTGTGATGATGCTCGGGCTTTTTGGTAATTTGTTTGCCGCAGGTTTGCTGGCCTTCACGATATTTTTCTATGCCGTCGTTTATTCCATGTGGTTGAAACGTAGCACGCCGCATAACATTGTAATCGGTGGTGCCGCTGGCGCGTTCCCTCCGATGATTGGTTGGGCCGTGGCAACGGGTGGTGTCAGCATCGAGAGCATTCTGATGTTCGCGTTGATCTTTGTCTGGACCCCGCCGCATTTCTGGGCGCTGGCCCTGTTCCGTAATGAAGATTACAAAGCCGCCGGTATTCCAATGCTGCCAGTCACTAGCGGAACACGCGTAACACGCCGCCACATTTTAGCGTATTCAGTGTTGTTGGCCCCAATCGCAATCGCGCCTGCCTTTACGCAGATCGGCGGGCCACTGTATTTCGTTGTGGCTGTTGGTTTCAATGCCGTGTTCCTGTTTGGCGCTTTCCGCCTTTGGCAGCGCAATGACGAAGTTGCCGATGCAGATACCTACAGCGCCGAGAGACGCTTCTTCATGTTCTCCATCCTATTCCTTTTTGCCCACTTCGTAGCCTTGTTGGCCGAGGCTGCTTTGCGTGCCCTCGACCTCGGGCTTGCGAACTGGCCTGTGTGGTTCTAATTATGCCCGGTATTCACAAAGAACATGAACTGCACACACGACGCAAAGGGCGCAATGCATCGGTTGGAATTGCTCTTGCACTGTTCGTCGGCTTGATTTTCGCTGTTAGTATTGTGAAGCTTAGCATGCCTCAAGATGTGGATATCAAAGCGCCGAATTTCAGCCTTGATGCGGTGTCTGAATGAAGAAATCCGCTAATAAACGTGTTGTCCTAAGCCTTGTGAGCATTGTTGCCTTCATGGGGGCGATGGGTATAGCGGCGGTTCCATTTTACAATTGGTTCTGCGCGGTCACGGGGTATGGTGGCACAACTGCCGTTGCATCGTCGGCTCAAAGTGACGGTATTCTCGAGCAAACCATGCTGATACGTTTTGATGCCTCCAAAGAACGTGACATGCCATGGACCTTCAAGCCCGTGCAGCGTCAAATGGAAATTCGTATTGGCGAAGTAGGTTTGGCCTTTTACGAGGCACATAACCCGACTGACCGAGTGATTGCCGGAACGGCCAGTTACAACGTCACCCCTTTTACGGCGGGCGAGTATTTCACAAAAATCGACTGTTTCTGCTTTACCGAACAAATCCTGCAACCCGGCGAAACTGTTCAAATGCCCGTCACGTTTTATGTTGATCCAGAGATCGTAAACGATCGTGATGGTAAATTTGTCAAGTCGATCACGCTATCCTACACATTCTATGAAACCGACCTACCCAGCGAGCAAGCAAGTCTTGTTCAAACGGTAGACGAAACAACCCAATCTGCGGTAAACTAACCGCGATTACGTCTAATATAAGAGGGACCCAACATGGCGCATGAAAAAAATCACGATTACCACATTCTGGCACCCAGCCCGTGGCCACTACTTGGCGCGGTTAGCGCGTTCATTATGTTCTTTGGCTCAGTTCTATGGATGAACGACTCTGGTCCGTGGATGGCACTAATTGGTTTCGCCGGCGTGCTTTACACAATGTATGCATGGTGGGCAGAATGTGTTGTCGAAGGTAACACTGGCGATCATACGCCTGTCGTTAAAATCGGCCTGCGTTATGGCGTAATCCTGTTTATCACTTCCGAAGTTATGTTCTTCGTTGCGTGGTTCTGGGCGTTCTTCCGCGCCTCGCTCTTTCCTATTGCGGATTTTGCTGGTGGTGTTTGGCCACCGGAAGGCATCGAAACGCTGGACGCATGGCACTTGCCACTGATCAACACGTTGATTCTGTTGTGTTCTGGTGCTGCGGCTACTTGGGCGCACCACGCGCTGGCGCATGAAAACGATCGTAAAGGTTTGAAAAACGGCCTAATCCTTTCCATTCTTCTAGGTATGTTGTTCACATTCTTCCAAGGGTATGAATACATCCACGCGACATTCGCCTTTGCAGGCAACGTCTATGGCGGCACGTTCTTCATGGCGACCGGCTTCCACGGTTTCCACGTTATCGTTGGTACAATATTCTTGGCTATCTGTCTGTTCCGTGTCCAGAAAGGCCACTTTACACCAGAAAGCCACATCGGCTTCGAGGCTGCGGCTTGGTACTGGCACTTCGTTGATGTTGTATGGCTGTTCCTATTCGCTGCTATTTACATCTGGGGCGGCTGATACACCCTTTGAGGGGGCGGTGCCTGTAAGGGTTCCACTGGTGCCCAGCCTTCTCTACTATATTTGCGCGAGTCCTTTCTCAGGGCTCGCGCTTTCGTTTGAACGAGGTCTTAATGAACCGACGCTTACCACTGATTATTTTCGGCCTGACTGGCGCTGCAATATTGATGTCGTTGGGTTTTTGGCAGTTGCAACGTCTGACGTGGAAAACAGGTGTCCTAGCCGAAATCGACCTGCGGCTCGCCGAGTTGCCAGTTGCACTACCTTTAGACGTCGATCCGGTTGCAGACAAATATCTACAGGTCGAAGCAACTGGAATGATTGCAAAAGGCGAACTCCACGTTCTAACCTTTAGTGATGGCAGCCCCGGATTTCGCGTAATCGCGCCGATGGTGCTAGATGATGGTCGCCGGATTTTGGTGGACCGGGGTTTTTTGTTGGAAACCGAAAAGAACTCAGTGCGGGTTGGTGGGGAAGTTACTGCCGTTGGCTCGCTTGTCTGGCCCCAAGAAACCGACAAATATGTTCCTGATCCAAATCTTGAAAAGAACATCTGGTTTGCCCGCGATGTGAATTTGATGGCAGCCGCCTTGGAAACCGATCAGATTATGCTGGCCATTTCGCGCAGCACTAACAATGATGGCATCACGCCGCAGCGGGTTTCGGTCAACATAACGAACCGGCACTTGGAATACGTGATGACATGGTTTTCACTGGCCGCTATATGGATCGGGATGACAGGGTACGCTCTTCGGCGTATCAAATCGAAAGCAACATGAGTCGGATTGAATAAATGCGGTATATTTCTACAAGAGGCCAAGCGCCGTCCTTAAGTTTTGAAGATGCAATGTTGACTGGACTGGCCCGTGACGGAGGCCTCTATGTCCCCGAAAGCTGGCCACAGATGTCTCATGACGACATTTCGGCTCTCGCTGGCCTATCTTACGAAGAGGTCGCTTTTCGCGTGATCAAGCCTTTCATTGGTGACACTTTCACTGACGTTGAGTTCCGAGAAATCCTGTCTAAGGCGTATTCTAGCTTCAAGCACGACGCTCGTTGCCCGCTAGTTCAGCTTGGCCCGAACGATTTTCTGTTGGAATTGCACCACGGTCCGACTTTGGCCTTCAAAGATGTAGCGATGCAACTAATCGGCCAGATGTTCGACGTGGCGCTGAAGCGCCGTGGCGAGCGCGTAACGATTGTTGGTGCAACTTCAGGTGACACGGGTTCTGCCGCGATAGAGGCGTTTGCAGGTCTTGACGCTGTTGATGTATTCATCATGTATCCGCATGGCCGTGTGTCGGAAGTGCAGCGACGTCAGATGACCACACCTGATGCCACCAACATCCATGCACTTGCGGTAGGCGGTGATTTCGACGATTGCCAAGCGCAGTTGAAAAACATGTTCAACGATTTTGAATTCCGCGATGGTGTAAAGCTGGCCGGTGTAAATTCTATCAACTGGGCGCGCGTTATCGCGCAAGTTGTTTACTATTTCACTTCTGCGGTTTCGTTAGGCGCGCCCCACCGTAAGGTTTCGTTCACCGTTCCGACAGGCAATTTTGGTGATATATTTGCGGGCTACGTAGCGAAACGCATGGGTCTTCCGATTGAGAGGTTGGTGATTGCGACCAACCAAAACGACATCCTGCACAGAACGCTGACTAGCGGCGATCACAGTAAAACAGGCGTTGTCCCATCGATCAGTCCTTCGATGGACATTCAGGTTTCGTCTAATTTCGAGCGATTGCTGTTTGATCTTTATGATCGCGAAGGGCCTGCAATTTCGCAGCTTATGGACGATCTGAATTCAAAAGGTTCATTCGCACTTTCGCAAGGTGCATTGAGCCGCCTTCGGGACGAATTCGATAGCGCCAATTGCTCCGAACAGGAAACTTCGGCGACCATCCGACTCGCACGAGACAAATACGGTGAAATCGTTTGTCCACATACGGCCGTTGCGATCAAGTCCGCTGCCGACGTTCGCGGAGATAAGGCCACCCCGATGATTACATTGGCCACAGCACATGCCGCGAAATTCCCGGACGCGGTCGAGGATGCCTGCGGCATTCGTCCGAACCTGCCGCCGCACATGGCGGATCTGTATGACCGTCCGGAACGCGTGACCCGCGTCGCCAACGACCTGTCCGCGATTCAGGAAATCATCCGCAAAGGGATCAATCAGTGAGCGTTCAAATGCACACCTTGTCGAACGGGTTCCGTATCGTCACCGAAAATATGCCGGGCTTGAAATCGGCCACGATTGGTATCTGGGTAGACGCCGGTGCGCGTCACGAACGTCTGGACCAAAACGGCATCGCGCACTTCCTTGAACACATGGCTTTCAAGGGCACGAAGCGGCGCACGTCACTGGACATCGCTGAAGCTATCGAAAATGTCGGCGGATTTATCAACGCTTACACCAGCCGCGAAACTACCGCGTATTATGCGCGTGTGTTGCAAGAACATGTGCCATTAGCCCTCGACGTGATATCCGATATCCTATTGGAACCAGCGTTTGATCCGCGCGAGTTGGAAGTTGAACGCGGTGTGATCTTGTCCGAGATCGGCCAATCCTTCGATACGCCTGACGACATCATTTTCGACTGGCTGCAAGAAACCGCCTTTCCAGATCAGCCGATGGGGCGACCGATCCTTGGTCCAGCCGAGCGTGTAAAAGCGTTCAGCCGCGAAAATCTAGCGGGGTTCGTACAAGAGTATTATGGGCCAGAGCAAATGATTTTGGCGGCGGCAGGAGCTGTCGACCATGATGCGATCGTGCGCGAAGCGGAAAAGCTGTTCAGCCATCTACCTCGTCGGACCGCGGCCACCGCTCCTAAGGCGAAGTTCACTGGCGGTGAAAAGCGCGAAATCAAAGACCTGGAACAGGCACATTTCACTTTCGCGATTGAGGCTCCGGGTTTCCGCGACGTAGATGTCTACACCGGCCAAATTTTTTCCACAGCTTTTGGTGGTGGTATGTCCTCGCGGCTGTTTCAAGAGGCCCGTGAAAAACGTGGCCTATGCTATTCAATCTTCGCATCGGCAAGTGCGCACGAAGACACTGGAATGTTCACAGTATACGCAGGCACCAGCGGTGATAAGGTCGCCGAGCTAGCAGACTTGACCATCGCTGAGTTGCGACGTGCAACAGAAGACATGAGCGATGTGGAAGTTGAACGTGCCCGACAACAAATGAAGGCGGGGATGTTGATGGGCTTGGAAAGCCCGTCCGCCCGCTGTGAACGCATTGCGCGCATGGTTTCGGTCTGGGATCGCGTGCCTGATCTTGAGGAAACCATCGACAAAATCGAGGCGGTTACTACCCCTAAAGTTCGCGACTTTGCGCAAAAGTTGTGTATGACAGGAAAACCAGCGATGGTACTGTATGGACCGGTAGATGGTGCACCGGCGTTGGCAACGCTTACCGATAAACTGGTGAGCTAACTGTGTTCTTTCGGCGTGATATCCAGATACTTCAGACCGAACGGTTAATCTTACGCTTGCCCGCTACAGCCGATTGCACCGAGTGGGTTAATCTTCGTCGAGATTCTGCCAACTTTCTGGAACCGTGGGAACCCGTGCGCGACGGCGCTTATCTTACGCGCCGCGCATTCCAAAACCGAGTGGGGTGGGCCAAACGATTGGCCAAGGAGCGCCGTGCCCTAAACATGTTGATTTTTCATCGTGACGATGGCCATCTGGTAGGCGGAATAACTCTCGATAACATCCAGGCTGGCGTGTCCAAGTCTTGCACCGTTGGCTATTGGATGGGTGAGAACTTTACACGGCAAGGTTATATGGCCGAAGCACTGAACGCGTCGGTGCAGCATGCATTCACGGTATTGGACATCAGTCGTATTCAGGCCGGATGCCTTCCAGAAAATGCTCCTTCGCGCGCGTTGCTGGAAAAGTCCGGATTCAAGTACGAAGGCGTTGCGCAAAGCTATCTGAAGATCGCTGGCCGTTGGCGAAACCATGTTTTATATGCCAATCTGCGGCGCGACCGCCGTGGCCGTACGGATTAACATTTCCGAAACCCTGTCGGAGGGATAAATGCCCCTAAACGAACCAACCCCCGAATTTCTGTCGAAACTGGCGCGTATCACCGACTCCGTCGAACCCACAGTGCACTATTTGGCAGAGCCGCGCGGGCGGTATGACGGGCAAGGGGCAGCGGTCGTGCGCCCGCGTTCGGTGGGCGAAGTTTCGGAAATTGTGCGCTTATGCAATACGGATAAAATCGGTGTTATTCCCTATGGCGGTGGTACAGGACTGGTCGGCGGTCAAACTTCGATAGCAGGCCCCAAGCCTGTTATCCTATCGTTGGAGCGGCTGAATTCCATCCGCGAAGTCGATCCTTCCGACAATGTTCTAATCGCTGAAGCTGGTGTGATATTGGCTGATATTCAGTCGGCAGCAGACGATGTAGATCGCCTGTTTCCGCTGTCACTAGCGTCTGAAGGGTCGTGCCAAATCGGTGGCAACCTTGCGACCAACGCGGGCGGCGTGAATGTGTTTCGCTACGGAAATACTCGTGAACTTTGCCTTGGAATCGAGGCAGTGATGCCCGATGGAAGCATTGTTGGCGGGCTAAAACGGTTGCGCAAGGACAACACTGGATATGACATTCGGAACCTTTTGATCGGTGCCGAGGGCACGTTAGGTATCATCACGGCAACGACGCTTCGACTTATGTCCAAACCCGTCGAAGTTGAAACTGCGTTTCTGGCGATCCCGAACCCACAAGCTGGTGTAGAGATACTAAACCGACTATCGACAAAGTTTGGCGAGGTGATCTCTGCCTTCGAATTGGTCAGCCGCCAAGGTCTGGAGTTTCTAAACGAAACAGGACTTGAATTTGTCGAACCACTATCCTCGACACCTCAATGGATGATCCTTCTTGAATGTGGCGCTGGTGGTAATTCGGGCCTGAAAGAAAATCTGGAACAGGCATTGGGGGATGCATTCGAAGCTGGACTGATCACTGACGCTGTGTTGGCACAGAACGAAACACAACGACGAGCGTTTTGGAATATCCGCGAAAGCATTCCAGAATCTAATCGCAGGGTCGGCGCGATCGCGTCGCATGATATATCGGTGCCCGTTAGTCGGATTCCAGAATTCATAGAACGTGCTTCAAAAATGGTTAAAACTATCAATCCGACATTCCGAATAAATTGCTTTGGCCATTTAGGTGACGGAAATTTGCACTACAACATTTTTCCACCAAAGGGTGTAAAGCGTTCGCAATTCGATGACATTCGAGCGTCATTGGCGAGCAGCGTCTATGATCTCGTAGCTGAATTTGGCGGATCTTTCAGTGCAGAACACGGGATCGGACGTGTGAAAAAGGCAGAGCTGTTGAAATATAGTGATCCTGCGAAACTTTCCGCAATGCGCGCCATTAAACATGCATTGGATCCAAACGGCATCATGAACCCCGGCGCTGTAATCTAAAACGCTCCACCGGAGGGGACCAGCGGAGCGTTTCTACCAGCCGAAACTGATGCAAGCAGCACCCAATTCTTGTGGGGTGCCAATGTTTTGTCATAGAATGGTTAACAAGGAGTTAGCGCATCCTACGTTCCGTCAAAATCGCAAAGGATGTGAACATCCATCCCCATTTCCTCCAGCTTTTCACGACCGCCCAGTTCAGGCAAATCAATGATAAACGCGCAACTTAGGACAACGCCTCCCATACGCTCGATCAGTTTGATTCCAGCTTCGGCCGTGCCGCCGGTTGCCAGCAGGTCATCGACCATCAGAATCTTTTCGCCGGGCTGAATGGCATCTTCGTGTACTTCCATCACAGCCTGACCATATTCTAGCGAATATTCCTGCTCTATCGTTTTACCGGGCAGTTTGCCCTTCTTGCGGATAGGTACAAAACCCAAAGAAAGCTGGTGCGCAATTGCTCCGCCAAGGATAAACCCGCGCGCTTCAAGCCCGACAACTTTATCGATACGCTCCCCCGCATAGGGGTGCAGAAGTTGATCGATAGCCATTCGAAAACCTCGCGGGTCGCCGAATAATGTTGTCACATCGCGAAACATAATCCCTTCGTGCGGAAAGTCTGGAATGGTGCGGATGTAATCTTTGACAGTTTTATTTTTGGGCATCTGCCCCTCCGTGCATTTTGGGTGATTTTAGTAATTTTTCAACGGCAGCAACAGCCTGCCTTTCGCGTTCTACCCAGTCACCTGAAATCAGTGTGTAGTGGGCATTAAAAGTATCGAGCTTGGCTTTGATTTTGGTGAAAAACTTTTGCCGCAGCTCTTGCTTGCCGTAATAGCGCAGGGGGTCTTGTTCCCAAGGCGCGTTCGCGTCCAGCAACAAGTAATGGTCAGGCAGTTCAATCCGGGCCTCAAGTTCAGGTAGCGAATGCCCGAGCAACATTTCCGCCCAGACAGCGGTCAACAGCGGGTCGGTATCCTCGAACAGGATTGGACCCGCTTTCAACGACAAGGTTTTACGGTGCGCAACGTGCCCGTCGACAATATAGTGCAATTCCTCTGCGTGGTAATCACCAGAGGTGCGGTATTTTTCATACGGGCGTCCGTATTCCGGAACATATGGTCCACCGAATTTTGCCGCAAGTACGTCTGCCATATAGGATTTACCGGTACTTTCCGGTCCAACCAAAGTCAGGCGTTTCTGGAAATACGGGCGCACATAACCTGGAATAGATTTCCAATGGCCAAACGGGTCTTCGCGCACCTCGACCGAGTTCGCCGGGAACGCCATCCACATCGGGTCGAGGATGAAGTGCTGCGCGTGCAAGGTGCGGGCGAGATCAACAATATATCCCTCCGAACCAATCACCCGGTCGATAGCTTCCGGATGGAAACCGCGGATAATTGGGCCCCATTCGGGACTATCAGACGCTAGTGGCTCAGCGCCGTTGTTGGCGACGATCACCACGGCTTTGGGAAACAGGCTCTCCATCCAGCTTTTGCGGATAGATGGGCTGATAGGATCGTTGTCCGACGCGGACAAGATGATCGTCAGCCGATCCACAAGATATGATGCAGTTCGCACCAACGCCACGTGTCCTTCATGTGGGGGCATGAACTTACCAAGGATAACGCCGGTCGTCGTCATATTTAGCCTCTTTTGATCAACGCTTTGTAGCGCGGTGTCACGGGGAATGGCAGGTGAAAGATAGCGTTAAAGCATGCGGCCAGCAACAGCGTCCAATTTAGCCACCATCGAAGGGTCGCGCGCTTCGGCTGCTGTTAGAATGGCAAATTCCAGCGCGCGGTCGCAACCGTGTTCGCAGACAACCCGCGTTGACCCAAGCAGGGCGGGCAGGCGTTTGACCATGCCGCGCGCTTTGTCTGCATTACCCAACAAAGTCTTGATGATTTCGGCAATTACAACTTCCCCGTGGTCTGGGTGCCAACTGTCATAGTCGGTAATCATAGCCACTGACGCGTAGTCTAGTTCTGCCTCGCGCGCCAGTTTGGCTTCTGGCATATTGGTCATGCCGATTACATCACAGTCCCAAACTTCGCGGTACATCTTGCTTTCCGCGAGTGTCGAGAATTGCGGCCCTTCCATCGCCAGATAGGTGCCGCCCATATGAACGTTGATACCTTCGGCCTTAGCCGCGTCAAAGCAAGCAGCGGACACGCGCGGGCAGGTGGGATGTGCTACTGAAACATGGCCGACACATCCCGGCCCGAAGAACGACTTTTCCCGCGCAAAGGTGCGATCAATGAACTGGTCCACGATTACGAAATCGCCGGGGGCCATTTCTTCACGGAACGAGCCACAGGCTGAAACCGAGATCACATCCGTTACACCGATACGTTTTAAGGCATCAATGTTGGCGCGATAGTTGATCGAAGACGGCGTCTGCACATGTCCGCGCCCGTGTCTTGGCAAAAACGCCATTTTCACACCGTCAAGCGTTCCGGTGAATATCTGATCCGAAGGTTCGCCCCACGGGGTTTCAACCGTCACCCATTTCGCGTCTTCAAGCCCGTCAACGTCGTAAACACCACTGCCACCGATTATCCCGATCATTGTATCCATGGTCATCCCTTAGGTCGATCTAACGAAAATATATCTGTAACCGAAGTGTAATCTTTATATCCTAGTCGTGCCAACGGGGTATAGCGGGTAACATCGAAAATTCCGTTCACAATGACTGCATCATCCAGATGCACGCCAACGACTTCCCCCAAAACCATCACATTGTTCTCGCCGGGCAGATCGACTATTTTGAACAATTTGCATTCGAGGGACGCGGGCGAGGCCGCTACTCGCGGTGCCTTAACCACATTGCTGTCCGCCTTGGCAATGTTGGCATGATCAAATTCATCTGCGCCCGCTGCCAATGCTTGTGATGAACGGTTCATAACGTCCTTCAAAGAAAGCGACACAATGCTTACCACAAATTCACCGGTTTCACGGATATTGGCAACAGAATCCTTGGCGTAAGGCTGATCTGGTTTAGTCCCCGTACTGGCAAACATCACCATCGGCGGGTTGTCCGTTACAGCGTTGAAAAAGCTGTATGGTGCGAGGTTGGCGCGGCCCTGTGCATCCACAGATGAAATCCATCCGATCGGGCGCGGAGAGACGATCGCTTTAAACGGGTTGTGCGGTAGGCCATGGTCGTCGATATTCGGGCGATAAAACATTCGCAAAGTCCTTTTGTGCATTTGCCGAATAGTTATGGGCGTGGTAGGCAAGTGTCGAGAGACATTTAGGGAAACGCCAGAATGTATATACAGATAATCCGACGAAGCTAAGTTTGCCCTCCCGATTCGGGCGACGTTTTTCCTATTCTATGTGCCGGTAGCTTCCAATGTTTCTCATAACCCCTGAAATCCCCGATGATCTGGACGAGGTGGAATACCTCTACGATTTAGCGTTCGCCCCTGGCCGTTCGGCATTAAGTTCGTATCGTTTGCGTGACGGCGTCGATCGGATAGCCGACCTATCACTTGTTGCGCGGGATAAATATGACATTCTCGCCGGGGCAATACGATTTTGGCCAGTGCGGATCGGTCAAGCGGGGCATCCAGCTCTATTGCTCGGCCCGGTCGCCGTCCACCCCACACGCCAAGGTGAAGGGCTTGGAAATTTGTTGGTTTCTGAAGCATTAGAACGCGCGGTGAATATTGGTTGGTCCAGAGTAATCTTGATCGGAGACGAGCCCTATTACCGTCGCTACGGATTTTGCCGAGAAGTCGCGAAAAACTTACAGTTTCCGCCCCCAACAAATCCCGACCGTTTGCTTGCAAAACCTTTGAGCGCAAACGCATTTGAAGGTGTGACCGGCCTGATCCGTAAATGGAACTAGCGCTTATTCAGGCGAAATAGTTTTGCAATATACGTGTGTAAATCGCCTTCAACTGATGAATTTGTGCAACCTCCACCCGTTCATCAATCTGATGCATAGTTTTGCCAACCAATCCGAATTCCACCACCGGACAATGATCCTTAACAAATCGTGCATCCGATGTGCCGCCCGATGTGGACATTTCTGGCGTAATGCCAGTTTCTGCCTTCACGGCTGTCGCGATTAACGTAGACAACTCCCCGGGGGCGGTACTGAAACTTTCGCCGGAAACCTGCACGCGCATTTCAATATCCACATCGTCCACAGCCGCAATCTCGTCGGCAACGCCGCGCAACCACGCGGTTAGATCTACCGATGTGTGGTCGTCGTTGAATCGGATATTCACCGTCGCCCTGCAATTCGCTGGAATAACGTTGTTAGCCGTGTTTCCGGTGTCAATCGTGGTAACCGCCAGCGTCGAGGCATCGAAATGTTCAGTTCCTCCGTCCAGTTCATGACTGGCCAAGCGATCCACCAGCCGCGCCATTGCAGGCAGCGGGTTGTTGGCACGGTGCGGATAAGCAGAATGCCCCTGCACACCCGTCACAGTAAAATACGCGGTCATCGAACCACGCCGACCGATTTTCATCATTTCGCCCATGGTGTCAGGGCAGGTCGGTTCTCCGACTAGGCAGTGATCGATGTTTTCACCGTTGGTTTTCATCCAGTCCAGCAACGCAACGGTCCCATCGGTCGCGTCGCCTTCTTCGTCTCCGGTGATAGTCAACACAATCGATCCGTTCGGCGGCGTTGCAACAACGAAATCAACAGCGGCGGCCGCAAAAGCTGCAACGCCGGATTTCATGTCTGTCGACCCGCGCCCATACATAAACCCGTCTTTTTCCACTGCTCCAAAGGGATCAACGGTCCATGCATCGGCATCTCCGACAGGGACCACATCCGTGTGGCCGTTAAATCCAAATGTCCGCCCGTTCGTCTGTCCACCCCAGCGTGCAAATAGATTGGAGGTGTTTCCGCGATCAACGCGTGTGGTAACAAAGCCTGCATCTGATAAAAGCGCGTCCAGCAGTTGCAGGGCACCGCCCTCGTTCGGTGTTACTGAAGGGCAACGTATCAAATTGGCGGTTAGGTTGGCTGGATCTATCAAGTCAAAGTCCTTTTACTCTTGCTGCCAGCACTTTCCTGTATTTGAACAATCGTGACAAGTTCCAATGTTCGCGGCGGCTGATGTGAAATTGTGTTTTTTCTGTGTTCAAAAATGGACATTATTTAGAATATATGTGATGGTCCGATTCGTCGGTACGGTGGGTACTGCAAGTAAGTGTATTTTATAGTATTTAGTATTAGGAGTATCTACCATGAGGCACCCGTTTTTTGCGGCGTGTAGCCTAACTATTTTGGGCGCATGTGCTGCGGTTGTAAGCGAAGAACCCCAAGTTGCTGGCGGAGAGTATGTGAACGGCATATTTGTGGCATATTGCAGCGCAGAGCCTGCACCAGTTATTTTCACCAAAGAGGGTTTCCCGATAATCGATGATCAGGCGTGTATTCCTGAGCCCGAGGTTTTGGGGATCACAATCGTAAATCAAGTTGTACCACCTGTTGAACCGCCGGTTGTACCACCTGTTGAACCGCCGGTTGTACCGCCGGTTGTACCACCTGTTGAACCGCCGATTGTACCACCAGTTGAGCCACCTGTTGAACCGCCAGTTGAACCACCAGTTGAACCGCCCGTTTCGGATGGCAACGGAAACAACGGCTGGGGCAATGGAGACGATGATGCTCCCGGCAATTCTAATTCGAATAATAATGCTGAAAACAACAACGGCGGCGACAATAGCGGCGGTACAAATAGCGGCAATAGCGGAAACAATGGCAATAGTGGCACCAAAGGTTTCGATCATTTGTCGATTTCTGAGCAAGTCTATCTGTTTTGGGAAATGAATAATCGCCCCGACTTTTCAGACTTTCAGCAGTGGTTATTAGATAATGGCTATGATTTAGCAGAATAGTCTGTGTGGAAAAAAAACGGCGTCACTGATATGGCGCCGTTTTGTTATGGGCAAGTTAATTCGCGAAATTCTGCGCGGCGTAAACGGTGCCACAATAATTTGGGTCGGCGTTGACACCAAAAGTTGCGCCCGCCCGTCGGTAATCACGATGCAGAATGTTTTTGCGGTGTGTCGTCGAAGCCATCCACAAAGCCACCAAATCTTTAGCTAGTGAATCATATGTATGGCGCGGAACCGGATTCCCGTTGCTTGCATAGCTAAATCTGCAATTTGCGCGATCTCCACCGACGGCCTGCCGATTGAAGGCAAATACAAAACTTTTTATAACATTCTCGCCGGCAACTCTGTAATTCACGCGTGCTTTGGATAGGCGATCTTGAAGGTTGCGATATCCAGACTGTTGAGATTTATGACTAACATAAGCATTTGAAGCCATATGTCGGCTGTGTTGGCTGGTTGCGCGGATAAGATTGTTGTCCGATCGAAGAGGAGCCAGTCCACGGTTGCAGCGTTCAATATTTACATAGTGAAGAACAGCTACATTAAAGAGACTTTGATCCAGAGTTTCCGCCGATACTGCACGGCTATTCGCAATGTGTGTAAGCTGCGTATTGCAGCTTCCTTGCGAGGCAAAAGCAGCTGTTGTCCATATTAACCCGAGAGCGCAGATTGCCATCAAGGTCACGAGTGATCGTGCCATGTTAAAACCAGAATTGTGGGGCCAACATACGGTCGGCTTGCACTGATACTGAACTGAACTGGGGATGAATTACGGGTTACAAGATTTCGACAATAGTGAAGAGGTATTAGGAGTCAATTAACACTATATCCCAATGAAAATTGGTCGAATTATGTGACAAATATGTTGACTTCAGGGCAGTCAGCACACATTTTGTATCGCTAATTCCACCACCAACTAAATAGCGTCACCGCATCAACGGGTTAAAGAGATTCTCGAAAGAACAAATGACAGAAACGCCTATCATTTCGCTAAAGAACATTCACAAAAGCTTCGGGTCACTGGATGTTTTGAAGGGAATTGACCTACATGCCAACGCTGGTGAGGTCGTCGTTTTGATCGGATCTTCGGGTTCCGGCAAGAGTACTTTGTTACGTTGTGCGAATCTATTGGAGCTTTGCCAGCAGGGAGACATTCGGTTCGACGGTGACCTAATCGCTTGGAAAGGAACCGACGACGGGCGCAAACCGGCGGATGCAAAACAAGTCATTAAACTGCGCTCAAAGCTGTCGATGGTTTTCCAGCAGTTTAACCTTTGGTCACACTTAAGCGTTCTGGATAACGTTACCGAGGCTCCGATATCGGTTCTTGGTAAGGACAAGACGCAAGCTGAAGCAGTCGGTCGCGAATTACTGGCCAAAGTCGGCATCGGTGATAAATGTGATGCATATCCAGCCCAGTTATCTGGTGGTCAGCAGCAACGCGCGGCCATTGCGCGCGCATTGGCGATGGAACCGGTGGCGATGCTTTTTGACGAACCAACCAGCGCGCTTGACCCTGAATTAGAGGCAGAAGTCGTAAAAGTAATCAAATCGCTTGCTAATGAAGGCAGGACAATGATTATCGTCACCCATGATATGAAGCTTGCCCGCGACGTAGCTGATCATGTCATCTTCTTACATCAAGGCCTGATCGAAGAAGAAGGCACGCCCGAGGAGGTTTTCGGGAATACGAAGTCAGAACGGCTTAAGCAGTTTCTTTCGGCTACTACGGCCCAACATTAATAAACTAACTTCATCAGGGAGAAAACGATGAAAAAAATAATACTAGCAGCGACAATCGCTGCATTCGTAGCTGGCTCGGTTGCCGCCGACACAGTTCGTATGGGAACCGAGGGCGCATACCCTCCATACAACTTTATCAATGACGATGGTGAAGTAGACGGCCTGGAACGCGAGCTTGGCGACCGTCTGTGCGAAATTGCCGGACTTGATTGCGTTTGGGTTGTGAACGACTGGGATTCAATTATCCCTAACCTCGTTTCGGGCAACTACGACACAATCATCGCTGGCATGTCGATCACGGATGAGCGCGACGAAGTCATCGACTTTACCCAAGAATACATTCCATCTGATCCAAGCGCATACGTTGCATTGGCTGGTGCCGATAGTGCCGGTGACGTAGTTGCAGCTCAATCTGCAACTATTCAGGCCAGCCACGTGGCCAGCTCTGGTGCGACAGTCGTTGAATTTGCGTCACCTGACGAAACTGTTGCGGCAGTTCGTTCCGGTGAAGTGGACTCCGTCTTGGCTGACCGCGCATTCCTTGCCGACATCGTTGCAGACAGCAATGGTGAACTGGTATTCGTTGGCGACAACGTGTCGATTGGTGGTGGCGTAGGTATCGGTGTTCGTGAAAGCGACGGCGATCTGAAAACTGCCCTGAACGTGGCCATTGATGTGATGAAAGCTGACGGCACTTTGAACGAAATGGTGAAACGCTGGCTCGACATCGACGCCAACTACTAAGTTTAACGTCGAGGGGCGGTATATGTCGCCCCTCGAAATCTAGGCATCCTTCATGGAAATGTGCGCTGATCCTTCAAGCCTTGACGGTATTAACTGGTGGATGTGTTACCTGACTACAGGCAAGCATCAGGCCTTTTATGCCAGTTTCGGAACCGTTCTGTTATTGCTGGCGCTGACAGCACCGGTGGTAATGGTTCTGGGTTTCGGCGGCGCGATGGCGCGCAAGTCAAAAATCCCACCGTTCAGGTGGTTCGGTCTTGCCTATACCAATATCGTGCGTGGCGTCCCGGATATTATCTTCTTTCTCTTCGTTCCCATCGCAATGGATCAGGGCATCGAATATCTGCGGCACCGCGTAAAATGCCCAGACGTTCGTGAGCCGATCCGCCAAGGACACGACTTCGTCGTGTGTACTGCAGCCAAGATGCCACTTGGGTCATCGCCGCAATGGATACATGAATCATATGGGTTTATGTTGGCGTTAATCGCCTTCGCGTTGGTTTTTGGCGCATTTGCCGCAAACACCCTTTATGGTGCAATGGGCGCTGTCCCCCGCGCGCAACTCGAAACCGCCGAAGCATTCGGTATGACTGACCGCCAGGTGTTCTGGCGCGTACAAGTTAAGCAAATGTGGGTCTATGCACTTCCCGGGCTATCCAACCTATGGATGATCCTCATAAAAGCTACCCCGTTGTTATTCCTTCTGGGCGTCGAAGACATCGTATATTGGGCGCGTGAACTTGGTGGTTCCAAAACCACCCGCTTTGCATATCCGCACCCGGACTGGCGATTGTACTACTTCGTCTTCCTACTAGTTTTCTATTTGTTCATGACGTGGGCAAGCGAGAAGGTGTTTAACCGTGTCACCAAACGACTATCTCACGGACAAGCCACAGTAGGGGCAGGCTCATGAGCTGCTATGACACCTTAATCGACTATGGCTTGCGCTCCATCGGAATTGGCGAGCGTCTGCTGCCCAAGACGGACATCACCCTATGTGAGCAGTTTGTCTTGATCGGGTCGGGTATGATCTGGAATGTATATTTTGCCATCTTCGCGATGCTGCTGGGGTTTGGTGTCGCAACATTAGTGGCCGTCGGAAAAGCTAGTCAAAACCCTTGGGCAGCGATTCCGGCAAAATCTTTCATATTCGTATTTCGGGGTTCCCCACTATTCATTCAGTTCTTCCTCGCTTACGAGATATTCGTATTGATCCCCAAAGTTGGCGTGGATATCAACCTTGGTTTTGCAACCATCACGGCCGAGACGCGTTGGTTAACAAAGGCATGGCTCGGCGCGGTGATCGTGCTGTTCCTTAACACTTCCGCCTATGCCGGCGAGATTTTCTATGGTGCCCTTCGCGCAGTTCCCAAAGGTGATATCGAGGCGGCTGACGCCTTCGGGATGTCAGGTTTTCGCAAGTTCCGCCGTATCATATGGCCAGCGATGCTTCGCCTTGCTTGGCCAAGCTATACCAACGAAGCGATCTTTATGTTCCACGCCACGACGCTCGTGTTCTTCTCGGGCTTTCCAGCGTGGCGGCAATCCGGTGATGCGCTTTACTATGCTAGTTACTTTGCCGATAAAACCTTCAACCCGTTTGTCTCATACCCAATCATCGCCGGATATTTCGTCAGCTTCACACTGATAATCATCGCGCTGTTTGGATATGCCAACAAACGGCTGAACCGCCACATCGCACCCGAGCAAAAAATCAAGTTCCGCTTCAAACCGCAATTTATGCGCTAAAACGGCACGTCGGAACGAAAAACCATCTCGGCGCCGCCAGTTGGGTGGCGCAACACTAATACTTCTGCATGAAGCTGTAACCGGTCAGCCGCCACCAATGCCTCGTCGTCAGCATAAAACCGATCACCTAGGATCGGGTGCCCGATTGCTTGCATATGCACCCGCAACTGATGGGTGCGCCCTGTGGTCGGGTGCAGGCGTACGCGCGTTGCACTGGCTTCCCGTTCCAACACAACCCAATCGGTCTGCGATGGTTTTCCTGTTTCGTGGCAAACTTTTTGACGTGGCTTAACGGGCCAATCCACAATCAGCGGCAGATCTATATGTCCGCTATTGTCGGCAACACGCCCCCAGACCCGCGCAACATAGGTCTTGCGTGTCTGGCGTTTTTCGAACTGCATTCCGATATGCCGCTGTGCCGATTTGGTGCGCGCAAAAACCATCACGCCGGAGGTGGGCACATCCAAGCGATGCACCAGCAACGTATCGGGATAGATATCGCGCAGCCGAGTCTCCAGACTGTCCTTATGCTCATCCAGACGCCCGGGCACCGATAATAGGCCAGAGGGCTTGTTAACAATCAGCAAAGCCTCGTCTTCATGCAGGATTTCTATCGGCGCATCGGACGGGTCGTAGATAAACTCGCGGCTCAAGCTACACCGTCAATCTGCAACGCAAGGGCATGAACACGTTCATCCAGTTCCAACTTCAATACATTGTACACGGCCCGTTGCCGTGCCACGCGCGAAAGTCCGTTCATATCGGTGGATTTCATCACTACCTTGAAATGTGTCTCGCCACCCTCGATATATCCACCATGCCCGCGATGTTGCTCGCTTTCGTCAATAACCTGCAATTCAACAGGGCTGAACGCTTCGGTCAGTTTCTGGGTGATCCGTTCACTATATGTCAAAATATCTCGCTCCGTTTGCTTTAGGCCTTGGCCATTCTGTTTCAAACAGTATTGTGTTGAGCCTGAGTCGGAAAGCTGAAAGGACCGCCTGCCATGAAACGGCCGTCACCACTAAATTTTGATATCTCGGTTTCAGCGGACAAAAAACGCCGCTCGCGTTTGCGTGGCAAGTCCGGTGCTATTGAGTCTTCGTCCCGCGAATGTGAAAATGCCGCTTGCAAAAAAACCGGTAAATTCCGCGCCCCCAAAAGCCCCGACAACGTCGAGGAGTTCGTGTGGTTCTGTCAGGAGCATATTCGCGAATACAATAAGAAATGGAATTTCTTCGAAAATCATTCTGAGTCCGAATTCGAAGAACAGGTTGAATCCGATAAAGTCTGGGGTCGCGACACCAAACCTTTCCGCGATGCGATCAACAGCGGTCGCGCAAACGTCGAATCCCAAGCCTTCAAACGTTTCGGTTTTGATGACCCGTACGAAGTACTTGGTGAAAACGGTACATTGAACCCAGCCGCCGATCCACGAACACGCGCACGCAAGCTGCCCCCAACCGAGCGAAAAGCGCTGGAAATCATGGACGCCAAGGACACAATGACCAAGGCAGAAATCCGCAAAGTCTATAAATCCCTTGTCAAAGCTATGCACCCTGATCTTAACGGCGGGCGGCGCGACGACGAGGAACGCTTGGCTGAAGTCGTATGGGCGTGGGAGCAAATTAAAGGTTCGCGGAGTTTCATCGAGAAATAAAGTAACGACCATCGGCTTTCCAGCCCCTTGCAAGCCGGCCGTGAATGTTACACATATACCCTTGATAAAATTATGGCCCGCGCGCCGAATTCTGCACGATGGATAGAACCGATGACAAGCAATATGAAACCAACCGAGCCCCTAAGCGTCCGCGACCTGTTCGGGTTCGATTCCGATATGTCGATCAAAGGTTTTGAGGAACGCACAGATCGTGTCCCCGATATTGATCCGACGTATAAATTTGACCCGGATACGACGCTCGCCATTCTCGCAGGTTTCCAGTTCAATCGCCGTGTGATGATTCAAGGCTACCACGGCACAGGTAAATCAACCCACATCGAACAAGTCGCTGCACGCCTGAACTGGCCAACGGTTCGTGTGAATCTTGACAGCCACATCAGCCGGATCGACCTGATCGGTAAAGACGCCATCAAGCTGAAAGACGGCAAACAGATCACCGAGTTTCAGGAAGGTATCCTGCCGTGGGCGCTGCGCAATCCTTGCGCGCTTGTGTTCGACGAATATGATGCAGGCCGCCCAGACGTAATGTTTGTGATCCAACGCGTACTGGAAGAGGGGGGCAAACTGACCCTTCTCGATCAGAACGAAATCATCACGCCGCACCAATCCTTCCGTCTGTTCGCGACCGCCAACACTGTCGGCCTTGGCGACACAACCGGTCTTTACCACGGTGTGCAGCAAATCAACCAAGCCCAGATGGACCGGTGGTCGATTGTCTCCACATTGAACTACCTGTCCCACGACGCCGAAAGCGCGATCGTTCTGGGCAAGGCGCCGCATTACAATTCCGAAGAAGGCCGCAAGACTATTGGCCAGATGGTGACCGTCGCCGACCTGACCCGTACCGCGTTTATGAACGGCGATCTATCCACCGTTATGTCCCCGCGTACCGTTATCACATGGGCCCAAAACGCCGAGATATTCCGCGACGTAGGTTTCGCCTTCCGCCTGACATTCCTGAACAAATGTGACGAGATGGAACGCCAGATTGTGGCTGAAATCTATCAGCGTTGCTTTGACGAGGAGCTGCCCGAAAGCGCAGTATCGATGAGCCTTGGCTAAGCCAAACGACAATCCAGCCGAGCCATTCAAAAAGGCTCTGGCAGAAGCGACAAAGGCCCTCGCGAACGAGCCTGAATTGAGTGTGACATTTTCCGTCGATCCTTCCGGTTTGGTTGGCGATACCGCACGCTTGCCGCAGGTTACACGCCGAATGACCTCGCAAGAGGTGCTGCTGGCACGTGGAACGGCGGACGCCTACGCCATGCAACTGCGGTTCCATAACGAGGCGACGCACAGCAAGTACCGCCCCGCAGGCGATGTTGCGCAAGCCCTTTATGAAACGATGGAAACCGCACGCTGCGAGGCACTCGGTGCACGCGCCATGCCCGGCACCGCTAAGAACATCGACGCCAAGATTGGTGATGAGGCTGCCAAGGCTGGTTACGCTCAGATTTCCGAATCCGCATCGGCCCCGCTGGCTGTTGCCGCCGGATATATGGTGCGCCAGTTGGCGACCGGTCGCGATTTACCCAAAGGGGCGGATAATGTGCTGGAACTCTGGCGCGGTTTTCTGGAAGGACAGGCTGGCGATACACTCGGTGATATAGATGCCGTTCTTGAAGATCAGGCCGCGTTTTCGCGTCTTGCACGGCAAGTAATCGACGACCTCGGGTACGGCGATCAGCTTGGTGATGATCCTGACAGCGAGGACCCTGACGAAGATCAGGAAGCGTCTGAGGATCAGGAAGACGACGAGGAATCCGATGACGGTGGAGATCAGGAAGATCAAAACCAGGATCAGGAAGACAGCCAGGAAGATCAAGATCAAGACGAGATGGAACAGCAGGAGGCTAAAGCCTCGCTGGACGAATCCGATGATATGGACATGCTCGACGAGGCTGAACTAGAGGATGGCGACTCCCCCGACGAACAACCACCTCAAGCACCGCATTCCGAAGCTGATCCGGACTATCAGGTCTACACTACAGAATTCGACGAAGAAATTACCGCCGAAGAACTGGCCGACCCTATAGAGCTGGAGCGCTTACGCGCCTATCTCGACCAACAACTCGATCCGTTAAAAAGCGCCGTAAGTCGCCTCGCCAACCGCCTGCAACGCCGCTTGATGGCGCAGCAGAACCGCAGCTGGGAGTTTGACCTGGAGGAGGGCATATTGGACGCCGCCCGCCTTGTGCGCGTGGTAACCAACCCGACAACGCCGCTGTCGTTCAAGCAGGAAAAAGACACCGAATTCCGCGATACCGTCGTAACGCTATTGATCGACAACTCCGGTTCCATGCGCGGCCGCCCGATCTCAATCGCTGCGATTTGTGCAGACGTTTTGGCCCGCACGCTGGAACGCTGCCAAGTTAAGTGCGAGATCCTCGGCTTTACCACGCGCGCGTGGAAAGGTGGCCGTAGTCGCGAAGCGTGGCTTGCTGATGGACGCCCTGCCGCACCAGGTCGTCTGAACGACCTTCGCCATATCATCTACAAGGGGGCTGACGCGCCTTGGCGTCGGACACGCCCGAACCTTGGTCTGATGATGAAGGAGGGCCTGCTGAAAGAAAATATCGACGGTGAAGCGTTAGAGTGGGCGCACCGCCGCCTTATGAATCGCCCCGAAGCCCGCCGTATTCTGATGGTTATCTCGGACGGCGCCCCCGTGGACGATTCAACGCTGTCCGTGAACCCCGCCAGCACGCTGGAACAGCACTTGCGAAATGTGATCGCCATGATCGAAAAACGCAAAGCTGTGGACTTGATCGCGATTGGTATTGGCCACGACGTGACGCGATACTACGAACACGCGGTTACAATTACAGATGTGGAACAGCTTGCAGGTGCAATGACCGAACAGCTGGCCTCGTTGTTCGAGGATGATGTCAAGAAACGTGGTCGCGTTAAGCGCGCTTAGCTTTCCATTTCGCCAAAAGCCAAAAAACCAGCGCGAGTCCGAACATAATAGGCACAAACGGTGTTAGCAGAACGGGGAATATCAACCGCTCCCACATCCACGGGCCGATATAGCGCTCAATCGCGGGTTGGATAACTTGCAAACTGCCGAAATGGATTTGCGCCCAAACGGTTCCCGTATCCGCAAACCGGAATGGATCAGCCTGCGAAATTGTATCCCGCCAGTCAAACCAAACACGTACCGCCCCACCAATAAAAAACAGAAACGCCAATAGTCTGGCCATTTCGAGTCCCCTTTTTCGATATCCCTGCCGATTATCCTAGCGGTAATCCGCGAGCCGTGCAAATCTGAGAATTCACGCGCAATAACAAATTATCGAGCCCATCATGTTTCAAACATTCGCCGTAACGACATCCCCCGACGCTGGCCCAGCCCGCTTAACCAAATTGCGCGAAACGATGCGAGCCGCGCAAGTGGACGGCTTTCTTATTCCGCGCGCTGATGCCCATTTCGGTGAAACCGTGGCTGCTCGTTCCGAACGTCTAGCATGGCTAACCGGTTTCACGGGTTCCGCAGGATTTTGTGCAGCTTTGCTGGATACAGCAGGCGTTTTCGTCGATGGTCGCTACACATTGCAGGTCCGTTCTCAAATCGATCTGGACAGTTTCACGCCAGTACCATCCAACGATGTTAAGCTCTCAGATTGGCTGATCGAAGCCCTGCCGAATGGCGGAGTAGTTGCCTATGATCCATGGCTTCACAGTTTCGATGCAATCGAAAAGCTAGAAACAACTGTTGCCAGCAATGACATCACGCTTAAGAAAACTGGCAATCTAATTGACGACATATGGGATGACCGCCCCGCAGCCCCCAAAGGTAAGGTACATCCCCATGCTATAGAATTTTCGGGCGAAACCAGTGAAAGTAAACGTCAGAAAATAGGTGCCAAGCTAGCGACGCAAGATTTGTCCGCCGCTGTTTTGACCTTGCCAGATTCCATCGCATGGTTGCTGAATATTCGTGGTACTGACATATCCAACACGCCGGTCGCCCTGTGTTTTGCGATTTTGCACGCCAATGGTGTCGTCGATTTGTTCGTGGACGCAGATAAATGTGACGACACCCTTCGCGCGCATCTTGGTGCAACTGTAACGCTCCATGCTGAAGGTGATTTTGCGACAAAACTGGCCGCGATGAATGGCAATACGGCTGTCGATCGCGATACGGCTCCCGTTGCCATATCTGATCTGCTCCAAAATCCGGTATGGGCTCCGGATCCGTGCATCCAGCCCAAAGCCTGTAAGAACCCGATCGAGATCGCCGGATCCCGTGCCGCCCATATCCGTGATGCAGCCGCGATGGCAGAATTCCTCTGCTGGCTCGGTTCTGCTGTGACCAGCGGAACTCTGACCGAAATCGATGTGGTGCAACGTTTGGAGGTTTTTCGCAGAAATACCAATGCTCTGAAAGACATCTCGTTCGAAACGATCTGCGGCTCGGGACCGAACGGCGCAATCGTGCATTACCGCGTTGATGAAAACTCCAACCGCACGATTCAAACCGGCGAGACCCTGCTGGTCGATAGTGGCGGGCAATACGAAGACGGCACGACAGACATCACGAGAACAATCGCGGTTGGCGAAGTCCCCAATGACGCTAAACGTGCTAACACGATGGTTCTGAAAGGTATGATCGCCATCACCCAAGCCCGCTGGCCCATAGGTCTGGCCGGCCGAGACCTTGACGGTTTCGCGCGTCAAGCACTTTGGCAAGCAGGCATGGATTACGACCACGGCACTGGCCACGGCGTTGGCGCGTATCTGGGCGTCCATGAAGGCCCGCAAGGTATCGCGCGACGCTCCACCTGTCCGCTTGAGGTAGGCATGATAGTATCGAACGAACCGGGCCATTATAAAGCAGGTTCTTACGGCATCCGCATCGAAAACTTATTGGTTGTTACACCTGCTAGCATCCCCGAAGGTGGTGATCGCGAAATGCTTGGCTTCGAAACATTGACATATGTGCCAATTGATCGCGACCTGATTCAGGTCGATCTGCTGACCATAGACGAGCGTAACTGGTTGAACGCCTATCATGCAGAGGTCTTTGAAAAGGTTGGAGAACTGGTCAGTGCGGACACGCTCGTGTGGTTGAAATCAGCCTGTGCGCCGATATGATGCACCGCACAATGGTTGAAAATTATGAGCCAAACGGCTAAATGCTGTTCTCGCATAAAAAGGAACTGCACATGACCAAGAAAAGAATTACGATTAAACCCGCCGTCGGAACATGGGTTGTCCGTGCAGGTGGTGCCGTTATTGCAGAATCCGATAGTGCATTGGAAGTGCATGAAGGGGACTATCCCGTCGCCATCTATTTCCCGCGTGAAGACGTCGCCATGGCGTTTTTGGATACCTCGGATCAACGCTCTACATGCCCATATAAAGGCGAGGCCAGCTACTTTGGCATCGCTGCCAAAAGCGGAGTGATCGAAAATTCCGTCTGGACCTATGAAGAGCCAATCGAAGCTGCCAAAGAAATAGCTGGATACCTGTCATTCTACACCGACAAGGCCACCGTCGAACGTTTCTAAACTTACGAATGCTCTTCTTGCGCGGTCGCGGCCAACGCACGGTTATAGCTTCGCAACGCATCCACAAGATAAAGCGTGCCGATCAATTCCGGCCCGCTTTCCGATTCTTTGACTACAGGCAAAAGCTGCACCGGTGAGGCTTCGAGCTTTGCCATAGCAGTCTCCAATGTTTCGGAGATATCCACATACGCACCCTGATCGATCAAGTTTTGACATTGCGATTGCGGCGCATCCTCCCCTGATCCAACCAAATGCATAATGTTGCGAACGCTGATCGTAGACAGCAGATATTCTTGCGGTCCGGCGGCCAAATGCACGCCGCGTCGTTCCAGTTGGGTCAGGAAGAAACTGCGATCAACCAAACGGCTGGTCAAGGCGCTGGACAAGGAAACAGAGACCATCACGGCAATTCCCGCCTGCCAATCCCCCGTCATCTCAAACACAATCAACGTCGTGGAAATCGGCGCACCCAGCACCGCCGCGGCCACCGCTGCCATGCCAGCCAGCGCGTAAATCGTCTCGCTTCCCGAAATTCCGGGGAAAACCGAAGTCGCCACCAGCCCAAACGTTAATCCCGTCAAAGCGCCCAACATCAATGAAGGCGAGAAAACTCCCCCCCCCATGCGCCCGGCAAAAGTAATCGCAATGGCCACAACCTTGATAATCGCAAAAACAAACGCCTCGTGCATCAACAACTGTCCTGTCAGCGCGGATGACGTAGTTTCATACCCGACCCCGATGATATGCGGAAACATCAAAGCTATCCCGCCCAGCATTGCCCCAGCCACAGCAGGGCGTAAAAAACTGGGCAAACGGGTGTATTTCTGAATTGCATCCCCCCAGTCTTCGGCCAAGAATATGCTGCGGATCAGCACGAAAGCCACAAGACCGGACACAATCCCCAACATCAGAAATGCGGGCAACTCTACATGCAAAGCAATTGGATTTACCGGCAATATGAACTCCGTCACATTGCCCATTTGCAAACGGCTGACTACTGTTCCGGCCACTGATGCGATGACAATTGGGGCAAAAGCGTGGACCGCGAAGTGACGCAACACCACCTCCAGCGCAAAAATCGTTCCCGCCAAAGGCGCATTAAAAGACGCTGAAACCGCTGCAGCCACAGCACAGCCCATCAAATCCCGCGCCGTAATTCCGTCGGCATGAATCCGGTTCGAAACCCAACTGGAAATAACCGCCGCCAAATGCACCACGGGCCCCTCGCGACCACTTGATCCACCCGTAGACAACGTAATCAAAGCCGCCGCAGCCGAGGCTAGGCCGATCCGCTTGCTCACCCGCCCTTCGTGCATCGCGGCCCCGTCGATCACATCCGAAACAGCACGCGCTTGGCCATCGGGCGTAAACGCCCAAAGGATCAACCCAACCGCCAACCCGCCCAAAATTGGAATGCCAACGACCCATTTCCAGTCCAATGAACCAAGCGTTGTCGCTAGCGTGTGGTCATCCGCGCCGTACAACAGCCCCTGAATTTCCGAAATTGCCACGCGAAACCCCAGCGCCGCCGCCCCGGCCGCTACACCAATCACCAACGCGAGAAGCCAAAACGTCAACTGCCCCGGCCCTTTGGTGCGAATGGTCGACAGCGCCGAGCGGCACTCGCCATAGACACCAGCGTAACTTTTTTTAACGAATTTTTCGACAGGTTGGAGCATCTTAAACTTTCCGCCGTATGCCAATCGCTGCACCCAGTTGCGCAGGCCGTTCCAGCGTGGAATGCGCCTCTAACATCACCGCCATGCGTGACTGCGCCCAGTCGGGGTAGGGGGTAGATCGCCGCGTTTCCAAATCCACATTCATCAGCATCTGTTCACAAGTTGCAGCGAGACTTCCGTCTGAATGAAGCTCAAGAAACACATGCATCCGTTTGGCGTCACAATCAATCAACCGCACGGAAACGCTAAACGACGCGCCCTCCAACAGTTCGCCCAAAAACTGTACATGGGATTGTAACGCGTACGGACCTTGGCGAACCCGCGCCGCATGCGCCTCGCCAATCCCTAATTCATCTTCCAAAAACTGGTCCAACGCCTGATCTATCGCCATAATGTAATAGGCAACATTCATATGACCGTTATAATCTATCCACTCCGCGGGAACTTTACGGTCCGCCAATGTAACTGGCGCCGAATACGTCCCGTCATGTCCCTCAAATGGTGTCATTTCGCACTTTCCCTCGATTTAAGTCGACACTACTGTGACGCGAAACCGGAGGGAACCCCCATGAGCATCGAAGCCGCAATCAAAGCCTTACAATCACTGTACGGCGACCAAGTAACGACCAACACCGCAATTCTGGATGCCCACGGTCAGAACGAGGCCTACTTCCCCGTCACCCCTCCCGACGCAGTGGTATTCCCGAACACTACCCTTGAAGTATCCGAAATCGTCAAGGTTTGCGCCGCCAACGATTGCCCAATAATCGCCTATGGCACCGGCACGTCGCTAGAGGGGCACCAGTTAGCGGTCCGTGGCGGTATCAGCCTCGATATGTCCAAAATGAACGCAGTTCTGGACACCCACACAGAGGATATGGACGTCGTCGTCCAACCGGGTGTAACGCGCGAACAGTTAAACGAAGACCTCCGCGCCACCGGCCTGTTCTTCCCCGTAGACCCCGGCGCAAATGCGTCACTCGGCGGTATGACCGCTACTCGTGCATCCGGCACCACCGCCGTACGCTACGGCACAATGCGCGAAAATGTCTTGGCATTAGAGGTGGTTATGGCCGACGGTCGTATCATCCGTACAGGCACCCGCGCTCGTAAATCTTCCGCCGGATATGATCTGACCAAGTTGTTCGTAGGTTCCGAAGGCACCCTCGGGATCATCACCGAAATCACCTTGCGCCTGCAAGGCCAACCCGAGGCCGTCTCGGCCGCCACATGTAGTTTCCCCGATATCGAATCTGCCGTGAACACCGTCATCGCGACCATCCAGATGGGCATCCCCATGGCCAGAATAGAATTCGTGGACGGAATGATGGCCCGTGGTTTCAATCTGTTCCAAAACGTCAATCTGGCCGAAGTCCCGCAGCTATTTGTGGAATTCCACGGCACACCCAACGGCGTGAAAGAACAGGCGGAAACTTTCGGCGAAATCGTTTCGGACATGGGCGGAAGCGATTTTGCATGGTCAGCCAACGCTGAAGATCGCGCCGCTTTGTGGAAAATGCGCCACAATGCATATTATGGACAAAAGGCGCTTAGCCCGAAAAAACGCGTACAAAATACTGACGTTTGTGTGCCGATTAGCCGCCTAGCCGAAGCCGTGATGTTTGCCCATGCGGAACGTGACCGCCTTGGTTTGATGGTTACCATTCTTGGCCACACCGGTGACGGCAATTTTCATTGCGGAATCATCGTTGACCTTGATGACGCTGAAGAGATGGGGAATGCTCGCGAATTTACCCACAATCTAAACAAACTTGCGTTGAAGCTCGACGGAACTGTCACAGGGGAACACGGCGTCGGAATGGGCAAAATGAAGTACATGGCCGAGGAGCACGGCGGCGCCCTTCAAATAATGGTAGACATCAAAAAGGCGCTGGATCCGCAAAACATCATGAATCCGGGGAAAATGTTGCCGTCCAACTAACGCGTAGCGGGGCCAAGCGTCGAGATTTCGTCAGAAACTTCAACGTCGACCTCTGGTGATTGCAGTATCATAGGGTCCGGCAACTCTTCGGCTGATGCCGGGCTGAAGGCTGGATCTTCGTAGGTTTCGATGTTTTCTCGGCGAAATATCAGCAGGCTCAAATATTTCTCGGCTGTCTTGCCCATCATGCCGGATTTTTCATCGACCGGCAGTGATTCCGCACGGAAATATTCCCAACCGTCGGCTGATTGCGCATTAATAACGTCGGTTAAAGTTTGCGCATAACGATTATCTGCCCCCTTAACACCTTTTATTTTCAGTGCCTTACGAGGGGCGCATATGGTTTTGTATTCAAAAGTCGACATGGTCTCTCCCAACTCTGGTTGATCTAACCTAGCTTACTCGATACCCAACTTAGCGCGAATGATTTCGTTGACGGCTTTCGGATTGGCCTTGCCTCCGGTCGCCTTCATAACCTGCCCAACAAACCAACCCGCCATGCTCGGCTTTGCTTTTGCAGCGGCTACTTTGTCAGGGTTCGCGGCCATGACTTCATCCACAGCAGTTTCGATCGCACCAGTATCGGTCACCTGCTTCATACCGCGTGCTTCGACGATTTCTGCAGGATCACCGCCCTCGGTCCAGACAATCTCGAACAACTCCTTGGCAATTTTGCCAGAAATATCGCCCTTGGTGATCAGATCAAGAATTCCGCCCAGCTGATCGGCTGAAATCGGCGATTCCTCAATTTTGTGATCTTCTTTGTTAAGACGACCAAACAATTCGTTGATCACCCAGTTCGCGGCCATTTTTCCATCGCGCCCTTTGGCAACGGTTTCGAAGAAATCAGCCTTAGCGACATTTGCAGTCAACACGCTAGCATCATATTCAGTCATGCCGTAATCAGAAACGAAACGTGCTTTCTTCTCGTCAGGCAGCTCTGGCAAACCGGCCGCGATGGTATCGACCCAAGATTGTTCAATCTCCAATGGCAGCAAATCAGGGCAAGGGAAATACCGGTAATCGTGCGCTTCTTCCTTGGACCGCATGGACCGCGTTTCGCTTTTCACCGGATCATATAGACGCGTTTCCTGATCGATGGTTCCACCGTCTTCAATAATCGCGATCTGGCGCTTAGCCTCATAGTCGATCGCTTGCTGAATGAACCGCATAGAGTTCATATTCTTGATCTCACACCGCGTTCCCAATAACGAGAAATCATTGTCGCTAGCACGGAATTTTTCATACGTTCCAGCCTTACAAACGGACACATTTACGTCAGCGCGCATGGAACCTTCTTGCATATTTCCATCACAAGTGCCCAAATACCGTAAGATTTGACGCAGTTTTCGAACATATTCGGCTGCTTCTTCCGGACCGCGAATATCTGGCCGCGAAACGATTTCCATCAAGGCAATTCCGGTACGGTTTAAGTCAACAAAGGACATTTCGGGGTCCATGTCGTGCACAGATTTACCCGCGTCTTGCTCGATATGAATCCGTTCAACACGAACCTTACGCGCCACACCCGGCTCCATATCCACAAGGATTTCGCCCTCGCCAACGATGGGGTGGTATAGCTGCGAGATCTGGTAGCCTTGCGGCAAATCGGGGTAGAAATAGTTCTTACGGTCGAACCGCGAATAAAGGTTAATCTCAGCCTTCAAACCCAATCCCGTGCGCACCGCTTGTTCAACACAGAACTCGTTGATCACCGGCAACATGCCGGGCATTGCTGCATCCACCAGCGAAACATTTGAATTCGGCTCTGCGCCAAACTTGGTCGAAGCGCCCGAAAACAACTTGGAATTCGAAGAGACCTGGGCATGCACTTCAAGCCCGATCACGACTTCCCAGTCGTCTTTCGCACCAGCATAGATCTTTGGTTTTGGTTCGGTATAGGCAAGCTCGGTCATTGCGTTTCATCCGCTAAGAATATGGGTCTTGATCTTCTACGCAACCACGCCCAAAGGGGCAAGGCCTACGACAAAATCCGTCCAACGATTTCGGAAGCATTTTTGGACAGGCCTTTGGTGTCTTGAACCCGTTGTAACGCTGCTCTCATCTTGGTTTGGCGCACCGGATCGTATTGGCCCATCGACGAAAATACCGTGCACATTCCGGCGGTGGTTTGCGGATTGTGCGGGTCGAGCTTGATGATCCAGTCTGCCACAAACTCATACCCAGCCCCGCTTTCATCATGGAACCCTGCGGGATTGCCACCAGCAAACGCCCCGATCAACGCACGGAAACGGTTAGGGTTTTTCCACTCAAAAGCAGCATGGTTAGACAGGTTTCGCACCACTTCAATAGCGCGTTCCGGCGGAGTGGCAGCTGCCTGCACCATAAACCATTTATCAACCACCAGCTTTTCGTGTTTCCACTGCTCGTAAAACGCCTCCAACGCCTCACTCGCTTGGCCTGCTGCAACCAACGCGGCGAGCGCCGATAGCTGTTCAGTCATGTTATCCGCGTCGCTGTACTGTTGCTTCGCCAACTTGGCATCAGGGTCTAACAGCGTCATCATCGACAATGCACGCGCACGCAACGCTCGCTTACCCGCCGCCTTCGCATCAGGTGTATACGCACCTTCGACGTTCATGCTTGTATATAATGCGGGCAGGTCGGCAGCCATCTCGCCGGCCAAAGCCGTGTCCAGCATGCGCCGCGCCTTATGAATCGCCAACGGATCAGGAACGCCGCCCTTGGCAACACTATCGCCCGCGATAGCACTTTCATCCGGCAGCGAAACTGCCAACGCCCGAAACGCCGGGTCCAACCCATCATCCGACGCAACGGTTTTCATGGCCGCAAGAAACGCCGCGTCAGGGTCATTGGCCCCATCGGTCAACCGACCCAAAATGTTTAGGGCATAGTTTCGCCCAGCCTCCCATTTATTAAACTGGTCCGTGTCGTTGGCCAGTAAAAACGCGTTCTCTTCATTCGACACGTCCCGTTCAATAATCACAGGGGCTGAGAAGTCCCGCAAAATCGAAGGAATCGGACGTTCCCGAAGATCATCGAACGTAAAGGTTAGGGTTTCCTTATCAAGTTCCAGAGTTTGGGTTGCCAAAGCCTCGGACCCATCAGGATACAGCAGCCCGACACCAACAGGAATCAACCGCGGCAGCTTCTCGTCTTGCCCAGGTGTTGGCGCTGTCGCTTGCGTCAGCGTAAGCGAATAAACTCCGTCCGACCAATCATCCGTAACGGCAACCTTCGGCGTCCCCGCGCTGGAATACCACAGCTTGAACTGCGTCAAATCTCGCCCCGTTGCATCCTCAAAAACTGTCAACCAATCCTCGATCGTACAGGCCTGCCCGTCATGTCGTTCAAAATATAGATCGAGCGCATTGCGATACCCGTCTTTGCCCACCAAACATGGCAGCATTCCGACAACTTCGGCCCCTTTATTATACACCGTAGCCGTATAGAAGTTATTGATCTCAATGTATTCTTCAGGCCTTGGTGGGTGGGAAAGCGGTCCTGCATCCTCGCGGAATTGCCGTGCTCGCAAGGCCTGCACATCGTCAATTCTTTTTACACCTGCGTCGCGCATATCACTTGTGAACTGTTGATCGCGGTAAACCGTCAACCCTTCTTTCAGACACAACTGAAACCAGTCGCGGCACGTAATTCTATTGCCGGTCCAATTGTGGAAATACTCGTGCGCAATGACACTTTCGATCCGCTCGTAGTTGGCATCCGTCGCGGTCTCGGGGCTGGCCAAAACCAATGCTGAGTTAAAGATATTCAACCCTTTGTTTTCCATCGCGCCCATATTGAAATCATCCACCGCAACGATGTTGAAAATGTCGAGGTCATATTCCCGCCCATATTCTTCTTCGTCCCATTTCATCGACCGGATCAACGAATCCATCGCGTAAGCACATTTGTCCTGATCGCCGTCGCGGACATAAATCTTCAGCGCAACCTCACGGTCCGAGGCCGTTTTGAACGTGTCGTCATAAGACACCAAATCACCCGCCACCAAAGCAAACAAATATGCAGGCTTTGGCCAAGGGTCATGCCATTCGACCCAGCCCTCGCCGCTTTCAACGGGGTTCCCGTTTGACAGTAGTACCGGCATATCGCTTTCAATTCGCACTGTGAAAACGCTCATTACATCAGGGCGGTCGGGGTAGAATGTAATCTTGCGGAACCCTTCCGCCTCGCACTGTGTGCAGTACATACCGCCCGACATATACAAACCGTTTAAGGACGTATTGGCTTCTGGGTTAATCTCCGTTTCACATTCCCAGACAAACCGGTCAGACAGCATTGATGCGGCTAATGTCAGCCCCTCGCTATCAGGGGTGGCGTCAACATCAATCCCGTCGATTTTGCTCGAAATCAGAATCAGTTCTTGCCCGTCGAGTCGTAGATCGCCACCGGGGTTCGCCGGATTAGTCACAAAGGTTATCCGCGCTTTTACCCGTGTCTTGTTGGCATGCAGTTTAAACGTCAGATGCACATCCTCTACCAAATAGGGAAGGGGCTGATATTCAGAAAGGCGGATGGTCTGGTCTTGCATGAGAAATCTCCGATTGGCTTTCCAACAACCTATGCTCTTGTACGCCAGCTGCAAGAGCAAGATTGATATCCCCTTCCGCTTCGCTGCCGGCGCTGTTACTAACCTCGCGTAACCCAAATGTAGGAGCGCACCATGGCTGCCATTTCCCTAACCAAATCCCGTAAAATGATTGCAACGATTTTCCGTACGGGTGTCGAGATGGGGCTGAAACCCCTTTCCGTCATCGTGCTAGACGCAGGCGGCAACATAAAAGCGTTCGAGCGCCAAGACGGTGCTGCCCCCGGTCGTTTCCAAATCGCCGAGGGCAAAGCCTACGGTTCCGTAATGCTGGGCATGGGCGGAACCGCTCAGATGGCCCGCGCAGAGGCACAAGCCTATTTCATGGCAGCCGTTAACGGCGCATTCGGCGGCAAAGTCATCCCCGTTCCCGGCGGCGTATTGCTGAAAAACAACAAGGGCGAAATTCTGGGTGCTGTCGGCGTTACGGGCGACACTTCGGACAACGATCTGATCGCGGCCATGGCTGGTATCGAGGCCGTAAATTTGGTTGGCGAAGGTTAATTGCGCGCCCTACGTCCAAAAGGTTAACGCAACGCGTACACACGCGTTGTGTACGTGAAAAACGGCGTATAACCCTAAAAGGTTAACGTCGATCTACGGTTTCCAGTGCAGGAAATTCGCAATCAGTTGCAAACCGGTTTTCTGACTTTTCTCAGGGTGAAACTGCGTGCCAACCATATTGTCCAGCGCCACCATCGCCGTCACCGGACCACCGTAATCGACCGTGGCCATAAGATGTGCAGGATCGCTTGGTGCGAGGTGATACGAGTGCACGAAATACGCGTGGTCCCCTGTTGAAATGCCATCAAAAAGCGGGTGCTGAACGCGGATTTCCAATTCGTTCCAGCCCATGTGCGGAACCTTAAGTTCAGGGTCGTTTGGCTGCATTTCAACCACTTCGCCACTGACCCAGTCAAAACCCTGTGTATTCTGCCCATGTTCGCGCCCCATGGTCGCCATCATTTGCATTCCGACACAAATTCCAAGGAACGGAACGCCGCCATGCAACACCCGTTCCTCGATCGCCTCAAACAGCCCGTCATAACTCGCAAGGCCTTGACGACAATCAGCAAAAGCCCCTACGCCGGGCAATACAATTCGATCTGCCTTGCGCACAACTTCAGGGTCCGAGGACACGATAACCGTCCCGGCATCAACTTCGTCAGCCATCCGCTGAAAGCTTTTCTCAGCCGAATGGATGTTGCCGGAGTTATAGTCAACAATAACCGTCGTCATTCGCTCAGCGTACCTTTGGTCGAAGGGATCGCATCGGCTTTACGTGGGTCCGTTTCCAGCGCATCGCGCAATGCACGAGCAACAGCCTTGAAGCTGGCTTCGGCAATGTGGTGGCTGTTCAGACCGTCTAAACGTTCGATGTGCAGGTTCATTCCGGCATTCATTGCAAACGCCGTAAAGAATTCGCGCACAAGTTCAGTGTCGAACGATCCGATTTTTGAAGCAGTGAAATCCACTTTCCAAATCAAGTACGCGCGCCCAGACATATCCAGCGCAGCCCGTACCAACGTGTCATCCATGACCAGCATACAAGACCCGTAACGCACAATTCCTCGTTTGTCACCAATGGCTTGTGCAACAGCCTTGCCAAGTGCGATGCCCACATCTTCCACAGTGTGGTGGTCGTCAATGTGCAAATCCCCGTTGGCGCGAACGGTCATGTCGATCAATGCGTGGCGCGAAAGCTGGTCTAGCATATGGTCGAAAAACCCGACACCCGTTTGGTTGTCATAGATCCCGGTTCCATCGAGATTTATCTCGACTGAAATATCGGTCTCGGCCGTTTTACGTTCGATTTTCGCAGTCCGCATGGCATCAGCCTCCGCTTTGGTTTCAAGGCCTTATACGGTGGCAAAGCCCTCGATTCCATAACGATTTTCAAAAAGTTGGCTTTACCCCTTGACCTTACAGTCACTGGAAGCCTTAGATACTGCTCGAACACATAGGAGACGCGACATGCAAGATTTGGCATCGGCCCATTATGACAACGTAAATTTTGAAGTAACCGGCATGACTTGTGCGGGGTGCGCTGGACGTGTGGAAAAGGCTGTCGAAGCTATGCCCGGAGTCGAATCTGCGACCGTCAATCTGGCGCTGGAAAAGCTAGATGTATCCTATGATGCAGATGCCCTCTCCGCTGATCGGATCGCCGATGCTGTGCGCACCACGGGTTACGGAATTCGCGAGGCACAGGTGACCTTCAACATCTCCAAAATGACCTGCGCCAGTTGCGCTGGGCGATCGGAAAAGGCCATGCAATCCGTGTCGGGGGTGCTGTCAGCATCTGTGAATTTGGCGCTGGAGACCGCTTCGGTTAACTACATACCAGGGCAAACCACGCCTGCGATAATCGCGAAAGCATCGGCCGATGCGGGCTATCCCGCGACGATTGCAAAAGAAACAGGGGATGATCGGGAAAAAGAAATTTCTGCCGCGCAACGCAAGGATTTAGTTGAGCTTTCTGTTGCAGCAGCACTAACGTTGCCGTTGGTTTCCCAGATGATTTTCATGCTGGCAGGGTTCGATCTCAACATCCCGCCCTACGCTGAACTCCTTCTCGCAACCCCCGTTCAATTCTGGATTGGTCGTCGATTCTATCGTGCTGCTTGGAGTGCGCTGAAGGCCAAAGCTGGCAACATGGACCAACTGGTTGTGGTGGGAACAAGTGCCGCTTATTTCTATAGTGTCTGGATGCTTCTCACATTAGGTGCTGAAGCCAAAGGGCAGCTCTATTTCGAGGCCTCCGCGGTTGTCATAACGCTGATTTTGGCGGGTAAGGTTCTAGAGGCACGCGCCAAGCGGTCCGCCTCCTCCGCACTTCGGCAGCTCATGTCGTTACGCCCGGATAATGCCATAGTGCTTCGCGCCAATGAAGAGGTCGAGGTTGCTATTTCCGAGGTCCTGATCGGCGATGTCGTCATAGTAAAACCCGGCGAGCGTCTGCCCGTCGACGGTGAAATCATCAAAGGCGAATCCGAACTCGACGAGAGCCTGATCACCGGCGAATCCATGCCAGTGGTGCGCCAAAAGGGTGATGACGTCATCGCCGGATCAATCAATGGTGTTGGCCTGTTAAGGGTTCGCGCAAGGAAAGTCGGGACGGATACCACGCTCGCCAAGATTGCGAAGTTGGTGGAGGAAGCCCAAACCGGCAAAGCGCCCATTCAACGACTGGTCGATCGCATTGCGGCAATTTTCGTACCTGTGGTGCTTGTGATTGCCCTTATAACCTTGACCGTCTGGATGGCCACCGGAGCAGAATTCGAAACTGCGCTCACCGCTGCGATTTCCGTATTAGTTATCGCCTGCCCTTGTGCGCTTGGTTTGGCCACACCAACGGCGTTGGTCGCAGGAACCGGTGTGGCCGCGCAGCATGGAATTCTGATACGCGATATCGAAACACTCGAGCGCGCCAAGAACATCGACACCGTAGTGTTTGACAAAACCGGTACGCTGACGATGGGAAAACCCAAAATCGTCGGGATCCACAGTTTTGATCTGCCGGACGACGACCTGCTGGTGGTGGCAGGGTCCGCCCAGTCTGGGTCTGAACATCCGCTAGGTAAAGCAATGGTGGCAGCTGCCAAAAATCGCAAACTTACCCTGTCAGCTCCGACTGAATTCACCGCAAAAGTTGGTGAAGGGGTGGCGGCGAGAGTGAACAACACAACCGTATTGATCGGTCGACAAACATTCGCCGCGCCTAGTGCGACAGATGTGATGCAATCCGTTGCGTTAAAGATGGCAGAGCAAGGCCAAACAGTTGTCTGGGTCGCTCGCGACGACGTTGTTTTGGGGCTTATCGGTCTAGCTGACACGCCAAGGCCGCAGGCCAAGGCCGCCATCGCAGCGCTGAAAGCGGACGGTGTTCGCACCATGTTGCTAACGGGCGACAATCCGCAAACCGCTGCGCATATAGCCAAGCTCGTCGGTATCGACGACGTGAAATCCGAGATGCGCCCAGACGACAAAGTCGCGGTCCTTAAGGCCCTCGTTGCCGAGGGGCATCACGTGGCCATGGTCGGCGATGGTGTAAACGACGCCCCGGCGCTTGCGGTGGCAGACCTCGGCATTGCCATGGGTGGCGGTGCGGACGTGGCGCTGGAAACCGCCGGGTTCGTGCTGATGCAAGCCGATCCGACGCTGGTGCATTCCTCACTTAAGGTCGCACGCGCCACATCGTCGAAAATTCGCCAAAACCTGTTTTGGGCGTTCATTTACAATGTCATTGGCATCCCGATCGCCGCGCTGGGGTTCCTGAACCCTGCCTTGGCCGGTGCCGCGATGGCCTTCTCAAGCGTAAGTGTCGTCAGCAATTCTTTGCTATTGAAACGCTGGAAGCCGGAGGGCGAAAAATGAATATTGGCGAAGCTTCAAACAGCAGCGGCCTGCCTGCAAAGACCATCAGATATTACGAAGATATCGGTCTAATTTCGCCCGACCGTACATCTAACGGTTATCGAGATTTCAGCCATACGCACATGCACAAGCTGGCTTTCCTAAGTCGGGCGAGGGGTCTTGGATTTACAATAGAGGACTGTCGCACCCTGATGTCCCTTTACGAAGATACGGACCGTGCAAGCGCAGACGTAAAAGCAATGGCGCGCGAGCATCTCGAAAAAATGGAAGATAAAATCGAGGAACTGAAAGCCATGCAAGCGACCTTGTCTGTATTGGTTAACAAATGTCACGGCGACAACAGGCCCGACTGCCCAATCCTTCAAGGATTGGCGGGTGAAAATACGGAAGAGGGAATGCTATGAACTTCAAGATGGTAGCCGTTTTTGTGCTAATTCTTGCTGTAACTTACGCCGCGTGGACTATGTTTACAGGGCCAAGTAACGCCGGTGGCGGTACGATCTCGATTCCTGAGTTTTCACAAACGGCTCAAAGCGGTCAGATTGCCTATGAGGAAAATTGTGCGACTTGTCACGGGGACAATGGAACGGGCACTGATAACGGCCCGCCATTCCTGCATGCATTTTACAAGGCCGGACACCACGGCGACGGCGCATTTTTGAACGCGATCAAGAACGGTGTGCGCGCGCACCACTGGCGCTTTGGCAATATGCCCCCAGTTGAAGGTGTATCTGATGCACAGATACGATGGATCACAAAATATGTGCGGGAACTGCAAGCCGCCAACGGGTACTAAACCTAAATCCAGCGTCGGGTTTGCTGGCAGTAGTCGTCAAAGGCTTGCCCGAACTCGGCGCGAATTTCGGTTTCCTCACCATTGATAAAACGCTTGCGGATCACCCATGCGAAAGTGGGAACCAGCGCAAACGAGAGGGTAGACCCAAATAGTAGGACACATCCGAACAGTGCAATCGTATCAGCCAAATAAATCGGATTGCGCGAATATTTATATGGTCCGGATGTGATGATACTTTTGGGTGAGCGTTTCGGTACAATGGATGTTTTATGCTTCCGAAACATCCCAAAACTGATGCCCATCAAAACAATTCCAAACACGATTGTGGTGCGCCCTATCCCAGTCGTGAGCCCCGTGTTATACATAAGTGGGTTCCAAATCTGAACCTGCGCCCAAGCAATCGCAATAAAGATCAGTAACCATACGGGTGGCCAGTCGAAGTATTTGTTCCAAATGCTCATTTCACTCTCCTGCCAAACCCGCTTTGAAGGTCATAGAGGCCCAAAGACTGTGCCAAACGGCGGTGGTTCTTTCGATATCTTCCGCCGGAGGAATAATCATATGTACAGCGTTTATCAGGTAAGTATCGCCGCTATTAATCGGGATAAATGCTAGGCCTGTTTCGTTCGTCACAACATGCGTTTTCACAACTTCGCTGCCGTCCGCTGGACGCCGAAAAATGTCGATTTGGATATCGGCTAGTCCATCTGTTCCAAAGAAAAGCCGAACGGGTAAGCCGTTGGAAATATTATCCGTGTAGGGATTTTGCAGCGCGACTAGTTCGAATGGCATGCCTGTGTGGGCGTCCCGCCCGACGCCGTCGCCAACCGCAACCAAGGACTTGGCAAACCGCGTGTAACCCTCGCCAAATCCAACTTCAGGCAATCCACGCGCGATGTGTTTTTCCAGCACCCAGTCTAGACCTTTGTTACGAACAAAGTCCTCAAACTTTCCATCATCCTCATAGGTCAAAAGCTGCGTCGTCGAGAAATGATTTACTACAATCAGTCCGTCGCTAACAGGTGTCATGGCAACAGCAGGTTGATCTCCAATCCTTCCGTCAACGGCGACTTTCCCATCACGGCTCGTCAAGCTGAAATCGTAGAACAGATTGGGATTGAAGCTGTAATTGTTACCCTTAAAATCTTGTCCAACACGAATATCAACCTGTAATTCCTGCCCGGTTTCAAGCGTGTAATCTAACGCATCCAACCAGAATTCATGCGCTGCTACGGGGCGCACCACGGCCAGAAAACCAAACAAAACCGATGTGAATATTTGTGAACTCCGCATTACATCTTCCATTGCCAAAACCAGAGTGTATGGTTCGGTTTTTGCAAAGCCTAAGTCAAGGAACATTACCGTGCGCTCAATCCTGCTGGCCCTGTTCATGATTTTGCTGTTGCCTATTTCCGGGACCTCCCACGAATTGCGTCCGGCTGTTGCAGATATTCGTTTTGCACAAGGTAGTTTCGAGGTCGAATTTCGTTTGACACTAGAGGCGCTGATCGCTGAAGTTGACCCCAACCTCTCGGACACTTCCGAATCCAGCAATGCCGAGCGATACGATACATTGCGCTTGCTGACGCCGAGTGAACTTGCAAAAGAATTCACCGGATTCGAGGCGCAGTTCTTATCCGCCATTAGCGCCACAATCGACGGCCAGCCATTGTTAGCGAGCACTACAGCGTTAATTATCCCCGAGATCGGAGACATGGAGCTGGTTCGTGACACAACCCTGAAAATCGCAGGAGAAATACCGGCGGGGGCGCGGGAATTCGTCTTCGGGTGGTCTGCAAATCTCGGACCGCTGATTGTTCGTGTGACAACGCCGGAAGGCGAAGACGGTTACTCGGCCTATCTGCAAAGTGGCCAAATAACCGATCCCATTTCTGTTGTTGGCGTTACACAACAATCCGGCCTGTCGGTTTTCGCCAGATATGTCGCAATCGGTTTTGAACATATCGTTCCCAAAGGCCTGGACCATATATTGTTCGTTGTTGGCTTGTTCCTGCTTTCCACCCAAATGCGCCCACTTTTGTGGCAGATATCGGCCTTTACGTTGGCTCATACCATCTCGCTGGCTATGGGAATGCTCGGTTGGGTCAACATTCCGCCTGCGATCATTGAGCCTCTGATTGCCGCCTCCATCGTTTATGTGTGCATCGAAAACATCTTCATGAGCGGTCTCAGTCGTTGGCGGCCGCTCATTGTATTCGGGTTTGGTCTACTTCATGGTCTTGGATTCGCAGGTGTTCTTGCTGAGGTTGGCTTCGTGCAATCGCAATTCGTTTCTGGCCTTATTGGCTTCAATATCGGCGTAGAACTCGGTCAATTGGCTGTCATTGCCCTTTGTTTTGTACTGTTTGGTGTGTGGTTTGGTCGAAAAAACTGGTACCGCGCCGTCATTACCACTCCGTTGTCGTTGGGCATCGCGGCCATCGGCGCATATTGGTTTATCGAGCGAACATTATTAGCGGTATAAAAACTTTCTTGCTTATTAAGTGAACATGTGTTCAGTTAATGAAAAGTTTGAAAGGAATCCCAATGTTTAACGCCTCGATGAATTTTGCCTGCGGAGAAGACGTTGAGGCTTTGCGTGATATGGTTCACCGTTGGGCGCAAGATCGCTTAGCGCCGATGGCTGCTGATATCGACGCCAAAAACGAATTTCCGTCTGAATTATGGACGGAAATGGGTGAACTTGGCCTGCACGGTATTACCGTTCCCGAAGAATACGGTGGGGCAGGTATGGGATACCTCGCGCACACCATCGCCGTCGAAGAGATCGCCCGAGCGTCTGCCTCCGTCAGCTTGTCTTACGGGGCGCATTCGAACCTGTGCGTTAATCAAATCAAACTGAACGGTAACCATGAACAGAAACTAAAGTACCTCCCCGGTTTGATTTCCGGCAAACATGTCGGTGCGCTCGCAATGTCTGAATCGGGTGCAGGTTCAGACGTGGTTTCGATGAAGCTACGGGCCGAGAAAAAGAACGATCGGTACATCCTGAATGGCACAAAATACTGGATTACCAACGGTCCTGATGCCGACACGCTAGTGGTCTACGCTAAAACTGACCCAGACGCCGGTTCACGTGGAATGACCGCGTTTATTGTTGAAAAATCCATGGTTGGTTTCTCCACCTCACCACATTTTGACAAAATGGGAATGCGTGGTTCCAACACTGCGGAGTTGATATTCGAGGACGTTGAAGTCCCCTTCGAAAACGTTCTGGGCGAAGAAGGTCGTGGTGTGAACGTCCTGATGTCCGGCCTCGATTACGAGCGCGTGGTCCTGTCCGGTATCGGCGTAGGCATCATTCACGCCGTTCTTGACCACATCCTGCCCTACATGCACGAGCGCAAGCAATTCGGTGAAAGCATCGGCAACTTCCAGCTAATGCAGGGCAAGATCGCTGATATCTACACGACTATGAATTCCGCCCGGGCTTACGTCTACGAAGTTGCTAAATCTTGCGACCGCGGCGAAGTAACTCGCCAAGACGCGGCCGCTTGCGTATTGTATGCATCCGAAAAAGCGATGGAGATGGCCGTGCAAGGTGTACAGGCCATGGGTGGCGCAGGGTACATGAACGACTCACCCGTTTCCCGCCTAATGCGCGACGCCAAACTGATGGAAATCGGGGCAGGGACATCCGAAATCCGCCGGATGTTGATTGGCCGCGAATTGATGAAAGTGACAGGGTAATGCAGCTGAAATCCAACGTAACCACCGGATCGGACACGTTTAAAACAAACGTTGCAGCTCACGAAGCTGCCCTCGCACAGATTGCGGAAGTTGCGGCCATCACGGCAAAAGGTAACCAGCGTTCTCGTGAGCGCCATCTATCGAGGGGCAAAATGCTGCCCCGTCGCCGAATTGCCAATCTATTGGACGCAGGCTCTCCGTTCCTCGAAATTGGCGCGACCGCCGCGCATGATATGTACGACAACGCTTCGCCTGGTGCAGGCGTCATCACCGGAATTGGCCTCGTCCACGGCGCTGAAGTCATGGTCGTCTGCAACGATGCCACCATAAAAGGCGGTACGTATTTTCCGATGACGGTGAAAAAACACCTTCGTGCACAGGAAATCGCTGAACAAAACAACCTGCCATGCGTCTACTTGGTAGACAGCGGCGGCGCGAACCTTCCTCAACAGGACGAGGTTTTTCCTGATCGTGACCACTTCGGTCGCATATTTTTCAACCAAGCTAACATGTCCGCAAAAGGCATCCCGCAAATTGCCGTCGTTATGGGTTCTTGCACCGCAGGTGGCGCGTACGTGCCCGCGATGTCGGATGTGACCATCATCGTTAAAGAGCAAGGTACTATCTTTCTCGCCGGCCCGCCATTGGTTAAAGCCGCAACAGGCGAAATCGTGACTGCCGAAGATTTAGGCGGGGGCGATGTGCACACGCGCTTAAGCGGTGTGGCAGACTACTTGGCCGAAAATGACGCCCACGCGTTGGATTTGGCCCGTCAGGCATTGGGCAACCTGAACCGTATCAAACCAACGACTGTCGCGCTGCAATCGATCGAGGAACCTGCGTTCGATCCAGCGGAAATCTTCGGTGTAGTCCCCGCTGACTTGAAAACTCCCTACGATATCCGTGAGGTAATCGCACGCGTCGTTGACGGGTCCCGTTTCGACGAATTCAAAGCTCGTTTCGGCACCACGCTCGTTTGCGGTTTTGCCCACGTTATGGGCATTCCCGTTGGAATCGTTGCCAATAACGGCGTGCTATTCAGCGAAAGCGCTGTAAAAGGCGCACACTTCATAGAGCTTTGTTCACAAAGAAAAATTCCACTGGTATTTCTGCAAAACATCACAGGCTTCATGGTTGGTCAAAAGTACGAATCTGAAGGCATAGCAAGGCACGGTGCGAAGTTGGTAACTGCAGTAGCGACCACCAAAGTACCCAAAGTAACCATGCTTGTCGGCGGATCTTTCGGAGCCGGAAATTACGGCATGTCAGGGCGTGCATACTCCCCTCGGTTCTTGTGGACATGGCCGAATTCCCGCATTTCAGTGATGGGAGGGGAGCAAGCCGCTGGTGTCCTTGCGACTGTTAAGCGCGATGGAATCGAGCGTAACGGTGGCCAATGGAGCACAGACGAAGAAACGGAGTTCAAGCGCCCCACAATTGAGATGTTCGAACGCCAATCCCACCCCCTTTACGCATCCGCCCGCCTTTGGGACGATGGCGTGATCGATCCACGTAAAACCCGTGAGGTGTTGGCGCTGTCTCTTAGGGCCGCGCTAAACGCTCCAATAGAGGACACGCAATTTGGCGTGTTCCGGATGTAGGACGGCGATATGTTTGACAAGATTCTCATAGCGAACCGCGGCGAAATTGCCTGCCGTATTATGGACACCGCCCGAAAGTTGGGTGTGAAAACCGTCGCGATCTACTCGGATGCAGATGCACATTCCAAACATGTCGCCTTAGCTGACGAGGCATGGCGCGTCGGCCCGCCGGCTGTCGCTGAAAGTTATCTCCGAGGGGATAAGATTATTGAAATCGCGAAGGCTTCTGGTGCCCAAGCTATTCATCCAGGTTATGGTTTTCTTTCCGAATCCCCTGATTTTGCTGAACTTGTGGAAGCGTCTGGTCTCCGGTTCATCGGCCCCTCATCCAGCGCCATCCGTGCGATGGGCCTGAAAGACGCTGCCAAAGAATTGATGACCAACAGCGGTGTTCCTGTCGTTCCCGGCTATCACGGATCGAACCAAGACGCAGATTTCCTTGCAAACGAAGCCAAAAACATCGGATACCCGGTTTTAATCAAAGCCCGCGCGGGTGGCGGCGGCAAAGGTATGCGAAAAGTCGACAATCCAAAGGATTTTATCGGTGCACTTGAGGGCGCGCAACGGGAAGGATTATCAGCTTTCGGCGATGCCCACTGTTTGATCGAAAAATGGATCACAAAACCACGTCATATTGAAATACAGGTGTTCGGTGACGACCATGGCAACGCCATACACCTGTTTGAGCGGGATTGCTCCTTACAACGGCGTCATCAAAAGGTAATCGAGGAAGCTCCTGCGCCCGGAATGACCGAAGAAATGCGCACCGCGATGGGCGAAGCCGCCGTCCGATGCGCCAAAGCTATCGGTTATAGCGGCGCGGGCACAATCGAGTTCATTGTCGACGCCTCTAAAGGGCTGAGCCCCGATCGTTTCTGGTTTATGGAAATGAATACACGTTTACAGGTAGAGCATCCGGTAACCGAGATGATTACCGGCCAAGATCTTGTTGAATGGCAATTTCGGGTTGCGAATGGCGAACCTCTACCAGTCACACAAGATGGTTTAACCTTAAGTGGGCATGCGTTCGAAGCAAGAATATATGCTGAAGACGTTCCCGCTGGGTTCTTACCCATGACCGGGTCAATAGACTATTTATCGATGTCCCCCATGGCTCGCGTAGATAGCGGTATCCGCGAAGGTGACGTTATAACGCCTTGGTATGACCCAATAATATCAAAAGTCATCGTTTGGGGCGCAACTCGAGAGATCGCGCTTGCTCGCATGAGTTCAGCACTCGCAGAGAGCAACATTTCCGGAACAGTCACAAACATACCGTTCCTATCCGCTTTGTGCGCGCATACGGAATTTAAACTTGGAAATGTTGACACGGGGCTTATTGAACGTGACCTAAATGAATTGACCGTATCGGCAGATCTAGCATTTGTCGACTGGGCGCTTGCCGCGGTGATCGCTGGCAACTTCGCGGAAGATGGTCCCTTAACCGGTTGGAGTCTTTGGACGCCAATGAATAGGTCTGTGTGGCTAGCCGCGAATGGCGAAGAGATTGAGCTATTGGTAACGGCGAACGGAACGCAGGCCTTCACAATTTCGAATTCATCTGAAAAGACGAGTCTGCGAGTTGAGGCCGTATTTGAAAATTCTCTGACGCTGGTTGACGGCGATCATCGGCGGTTAGTCCAGTACTTTAAGCAGGATGATACGGTTACCCTGTTCATGGGTGACGCCACGAAAGTATTTGATATCGTTACTGGATATTCCATTGGTGAAATTGGGGAAGGCAGCGGTAACGAGATACTGTCGCCCATGCCGGGTATTGTGAAGGTACTGAACGCGGCCCCTAAAAGTGAGGTTAATGCCGGTGATACGCTGATAATTATCGAGGCTATGAAAATGGAGCATTCGCTGACCGCTGCGCGGGACGGTAGCATTTCGGAAATATTGGTTAAGGTCGGGCAACAGGTGGAAGCCGGAGAGGTTTTGCTGACTTTGGAAGACTCTGATGCCTGAGCATGTGAAAATATTTGAGGTTGGTCCGAGAGATGGTTTGCAAAATCAGAAGCGTCTAATCGCGACTGAGGACAAGATTAAATTGGTAGACATGCTTTCGAACTGCGGGTTCTCTCATATAGAAACTACTAGTTTCGTCAGCCCAAAGTGGGTGCCGCAAATGGCCGATGCTGCGGCTGTTATGGCTGGCATTTCTAAGAAAGGTGGGACGGCCTATACTGCGCTGACGCCGAATATGCGGGGGTATGAGGCTGCGATTGAAGCCGGTGTAGATGAAGTCGCGATTTTCGGCTCCGCTTCGGAAGGATTTAGTTGGAAAAACATAAATTGTTCGATAGAGGATAGTTTGCTAAGGTTTTTGCCAATTATAGAGCAGGCAAAGATTGATAAGTGTAAGGTTCGAGGCTACGTGTCTTGTGTTACTCACTGTCCATATGATGGTCGAATTGCCCCGGATCAGGTTATTCGGGTTGCTTTACGCTTACTCGACATGGGGTGTTATGAAATTTCGCTTGGCGATACAATCGGAGCCGCAACTCCCGAAACTACGCACCGTCTAATTAGTTCAGTGATGAATGAAATCCCTGGAAACCTAATTGCTGGTCATTTCCATGACACCAACAACAACGCTCTTAAAAATATCGACGTATGTCTCGAAGCTGGTATTCGAACATTCGACTCCGCAGTTGGTGGGTTAGGCGGTTGTCCGTATGCGGAAGGTGCTAAAGGAAATGTTGATACGGTTGCTGTGGTAAATATGCTGCATGAAATGAACTATGAAACCGGCTTGAGTATAGAAAAATTGAACAAGGCATCCGCATTTGCCCGATCTTTGAGCGAGAGCTGATATGCCCTATTCCACGATTTCGTTAAGTACTGACACCAACGCGATTACAACGTATCGCCGAGGCATGTAAACTGGCTGAGATGCTGTTTCATCTTATTACGCTACCAATACCGTTGATTGGTAATGTGCATGGAAATGCGTTGGCTTAATATCCGTTGGCGATATCGCATGTTGTTCGATAAATGCGAATTGTTTGCTTACTTCGACTAAATTGGTTTGATATCTGCAACTATTTTCCCCTACGTCAATGCGAAAATCGGCGAGAACAATTCTCGGTATGCAGGTTTGTCGGCTCTGATACTTTCAGCCAGCAAGGCTGAAGGTATCGGTCTTATTACGGACGCGGTCGAAGACTTAAATGCTACCATAAACGAGGAGGCGCGCTGATATTCGGAACTTGCCCCGGCTGCTGTGGCTGTAACGAAGGCGTTATTCAGAAGTTTGGGCCCCACAATTGACGACGGTGTTATCGACCAGACTATCGAAAGGCTGGCCGATACATGGGAACATCCCGAAGCAATGGAAGGCGTTTCTGCGTTCTTCGAAAAACGCGCGCCTAGTTGGAAACCCTAGTTCATCATTTGAGAATTGCTGTTACACGATCGAGCATTTGCAAGCGCCGTTTACGTAACTCCTCTAGGTGAAAATCATCCATCGGTTCAACATTGGTTTCACCACGGTGTATTTCGCGTGTTACATCATGGTATTCATCGAAAATACGTGAGAACTCTCCGTTCTCAGCCTTTAGATCGTGGATTTGGGCTGCTTGTTTCGGGAACATATCGATTAATTCGTTAGGCGTGTGGGACAATTGAGTTCTCCTTTAGGTGATGCATGTTGAAGTTAGGGGATGCCAACCCAAGGATCCTTGCGCTAGGTCAATAAATTGCTGTTTCCTGCATAGACAGTCGTCAACATTTGCGTAAAATACGGCATGCATTATTCGAGGTGAAACATGCGCAGACCAATTGTCGGTATTATCGGAAACACTCATTTGATTGGCGATCAATACACGGTACAAGGCGTCGGGGTAATGAACCTCGAAGCAGTTAATACCGTGTCAGACGCTGTGCCAATCGTCATTCCAGCGCTTCCAACAATTGGGACCATCGACGAGCTAACATCGATCTGTGACGGCTTCGTTTTTACGGGTGGTCGCCCAAACGTGCATCCAAAACACTACGGCGAAGAGGCAACCGAAGCACACGGCCAATTTGACTTGGATCGTGACGCCCTGACATTGCCGTTGATTCGGGAGTGCGTGGCGAAATCTATCCCAATACTGGGGATTTGCCGTGGTTTTCAAGAATTTAACGTCGCATTCGGCGGTACCTTGCACCCGGAAATTCGCGACTTGCCCGGTAGATTGAATCACAGAATGCCTCCTGATGGAACAATCGAAGAAAAGTTCGAGCATCGTCACACCGTAGCTTTGACACCCGCAGGGAAGTTCGCTCAAATTTTCGAAACCGACGAAATTCTAGTGAATTCACTGCACGGCCAAGGTATCTGCATTCCCGGGGAACGTGTCGTCGTCGAGGGACGCGCTCCAGATAGCACGCCCGAGGCAATTCATATTGATCAAGCAGAAGGTTTCGCAATCGCAGTTCAATGGCATCCTGAATGGAATGCCGAACATGACGAGGTTTCGCGACCTTTATTCGAAGCATTCGGCGTTGCGCTACGTGAACGTTAACCTTGATTCCATTGCCACAGAGCAGGGATAAATCGGTAGGCATTCCCGTTAGCAACTACATGTCCAACCCCAGGGAAAGGGAAGTGATAGCTTAGAATCGCCATCCGATCTGAGGCGGCCATATCCAGTAATTTCTTGCGTGTCGCCACTGTCGTTTCGGGATCCATGTCAATTTGCGCGTACCACTCCGGCCGCTCCACGCTGACATATGGGTCGCGGATTGCATCGCCGGTAATCAACAAACTATGCCCTTCGCTTTCAACGATTAACGACATATGGCCGATTGTATGCCCCGGGGTGGCGATCATAGTAACGCCTGGGACAACTTCGTGGTCATTGCCGACGCGCGTTAACTGTTGCCCAGTTGCGGTCAGGGAGTTAACTGCGCCGACGACCATTGATTGATCGCTTGCATCGACCAGATTGACGCGGTCATCAAACATCCACCAATCGAATTCGGTCGCGCCAATCAGGTAATCGGCGTTGGGGAAAATTGCTTCGTCGAAATCGTCGCGAATGCCCCAGATATGGTCAGGATGTGCGTGTGTAATGGCAACGTGCGTGATTTCGTCTTCGCCAATGCCAGATGCTGACAAGTTTTCCAGCATTCGCCCTGTGGTCGATACGAACCGGTTCCCCGAGCCCACATCAACCAAGACTTTATTATCGCCAAGTTCGATTACCACATGGTTAGTGTGTTCATAGTGGGAGGTCGCGTCCTGAAAATGCGCAACCATAAAGGCGGTGATCTCGTCTTCTTCAGCGTTAATTCCGATATCCCGTGCAGAACTGGTGAAGTGCCCGTCCGAAATCACCGTCAACTTTGCCGCACCCACCGAAAAGCGAAAATATCCTGCCGATTGTCCATTTGTGGGCGCTGCAACTTTGGCCAAAGCAGGCGCGCTGAGGGCGAAGGCCGGTGCCATGGCGCTCATTTTCAAGATGTCACGGCGGGAAGGGCGCAGAATTGTCATGAAAAAGCTCCTTGGCAAGATGTGTTGCAAGGATGGTTGCGCGAATAGACGTTAAGCGCAAGTGTTATATTCAATAAGGTGCATTGATGGTGGTCGAACTGAAATTCGGCCACCAATTCTTACTTCTCGTATTTTGCGATCAGCTTTTTGGCCGCATCAATCAACGCTTGCCCATCAATGCCTAGCGTGTTCATTTCTTCCAGCCACTCGTTGACGACAGGTTGTGCCGCTGCCATCCATCGGGCTTTTTCACCATCATCCAGTTCTATAACGGTATTGTCCATGGCCTCGGCAATCGCGCGACCAGTAATATCGCCGGCGTCCATAACTGCTCCGAACATTGCCGCTACTTCCGGACCCGAGTTCGCATCGATAACCGCTTTCAGATCATCAGGCAGCCCATCATAGCTGTCGTTGTTCATGGTCAGAACAAACGTCGCCGTATAAAGGCCAGGGTTGGATGCAAAACCAGTATGATTTGTCACCAGTTCGGAAACGCGCAGCGGTACGGTTACTTCGAAAGGAATAACTGTGCCATCGATCACACCTTTGGATAAAGCTTCCGGCACGGCGGGAACGGGCATACCGACAGGTGTTGCCCCAAGTTTGCCAAGTAGGTTGGTAATTACTCGTGTTGGACCACGTAGTTTTTGACCCGAAACATCTGCCAAATTCGCAATAGGTTGGTTGGAGTGGATCCAGCCCGGTCCGTGTGTGTGAAACACCAACGGATGCGTGTCGGTGAATTCTGCCATGGCGTTAGCTTGGATAAACTCGTGGAACGCTCGCGAGGATGCCTCGGAACTTCCAGTCATAAACGGTAATTCAAAGGCTTCGGAACTCGGGAACCGCCCCGGCGTATATCCCATCAGCGTCCAGATAATATCGACAACACCGTCCTTGGCCTGACCATATAGTGCGGGTGGCGCCCCGCCAAGTTGCATAGAAGGATAGTGTTCAATTTTAATGCGTCCACCCGACGCAGCCTCGATCCTTTCGATCCACGGCTGGATCGCGCTCCCGGGAATTGCAGACTGTAGCGGCAAGAATTGGTGCAACCGCAGCGTCACTTCTTGTGACATAGCTGAGGACGCCAGCGTAACGGCGACCGCTACGCCGCTGAATAGTGGATAGATACGTTTCATTTTTTACCTCAAACAAATGATATGGTGCAACTCTCGGATTCCTTACGCCGAAGGTCAACAAGATTTGTCGCGTATAAAATAGTCAGCTCTGGAAAAACCGATGGCGCTAGGGTACGAAGTCATACAGCACGTGCCCAAGGTTGGATCTACCCAATGACAAGTATAAACCGCAGAATTTCCGTTGCACCGATGATGGACTGGACCGACCGACACTGTCGGTATTTCCACCGTCGATTCAGTAAGCACGCGGTGCTTTACACCGAAATGGTAACAGCGGCGGCGGTGGTGCACGGAAATCGCGATCATTTGCTGGGCTATCACGAAGATGAACATCCGGTTGCGCTGCAACTTGGCGGTTCAGATCCGGCGTTACTGACCGAAGCCACCCGCATCGCCTGCGATTATGGCTATGACGAGGTCAACTTGAACATCGGTTGCCCATCGGATCGGGTTCAATCGGGCAGTTTTGGCGCGGTTCTGATGGAGAACCCCGCATTAGTTGCCAACTGCGCGGCCGCAATGATCAAAGCTTCGACCGGCCCAGAGATCACAATCAAATGCCGTATCGGCGTCGATGACCAGGCCCCTGAAGAAATCCTGCCCGAGTTTTTGTCCCGCGTATCCGCAGCTGGTATCCGCAGCTTTTCGGTGCATGCGCGAAAGGCATGGCTGCAAGGTCTAAGCCCCAAGGAGAACCGGGATGTTCCACCGTTGGATTATGAGCTGGTTCACGCCATGAAAAGGCTGTTTCCGGGATTGGAGATATGCATAAACGGTGGAATCAGCTCGCTTGAGCAAGTTCAAACGCACCTTGATGCAGGTGTTGATGGTGTGATGATCGGGCGTACCGCATACCACGAGCCCGCCAAAATATTGGCCAGTGTAGATCAACAGTTTTTCGGGGGCCCCAGCACCACTACTGCCGAACAAGCGGTTTTGGATATGCTGCCCTATATCGAAAGTGAGCTTGGCAAAGGCGCACGCCTAAATCAGATCACCCGCCATATGTTAGGTGCCTTCGCCGGCAGACCAGGCGCGCGCCGTTGGCGACGCGTCATCTCCGAAGGTGCACATCTTGAAGGGGCAGGGCCCGAACTCGTCCTATCCGCCCTCGGGGAAATTCGCCGTCTTGCAGCTTAAGGAATACTAATGTTTACGTTCGAACTATCACAACTATTGCCACTGATCGCATTGCTTTTAGTGATCGGGGCATTTGCCGGAATCGTCGCAGGATTGCTAGGTGTCGGAGGTGGTATCGTCTTGGTGCCTGCATTTTTCTACATGTTCGACGCCCTTGGGTACGACGGTGAGAATCTGATGCAAATTTGTGTAGCAACTTCATTGGCTACGATTATTTTCACGTCCATTCGCTCGGTGGTTAGTCACAACAAAAAGGGCGCCGTGGACTGGGACATTCTTAAACGCTGGGCACCCGGGATCGCAATCGGGGCCACCCTCGGCGTACTTATAGCACGCGAACTGCGTTCGGTTAGCTTAATGGTTCTTTTCGGAATACTAGGAGCGTTGGTTGGTCTTTACCTCGCATTTGGTCGCCCTAGCTGGCGTTTGGGGGACGAAATGCCAACGAGGATCGGGCGATTTACCACTGCGCCAGTGCTAGGTTTCCTGTCGGTTCTGATGGGGATTGGTGGCGGTAGTTTCGGGGTTCCGTTGATGACCCTTTATAACCAGCCCATTCACCGTGCCATCGCAACTTCGGCTGGATTTGGCGTTCTTATTGCTGTTCCGTCCGTCATAGGTTTCCTGATGATCGGTTGGAGTATGCCCGTTAAACCACCGTTAACGGTTGGTCTGATTAATCTACCTACGTTCGCGATTGTGGTATCCATGACGATGATAACCGCGCCGCTTGGTGTGAAATTGGCACATGCGATGGACCCGAAGCCGTTAAAATTGGCCTTCGCGTTTTTCATTATGTTGATGGCCTTGAATATGCTTAGAAAAGCAATCTGGGGGTAGCCTACCCTACTTGCGCAAGATCATCCGGTCTTTCTGAATAACAGTTTCTTCCAGTTTTTCCAAAAAGCTCATTCCAAGCAAGGAGGAGTGCAATGCGCCTTCTTGCGCTACTGCCGCCCGTACATCATGCAATGTCACGTCACCTATGGTGAGGTCGGTGATATAAAATTTTGCAACAAAGGATTTACCGGATGCTGTCGTCAGGGGCGTTGAATAATCAAGCTCGCCCAACGGAATACCAATCCGAAGCGCATCATCGTGGCGCAGCAAAACCAGCGAGGCACCTGTATCGACCATCAAGCCAACATCGCGTCCGTTTATCTGCGCAATCGCCCTGAAGTGACCGTCCCAAGACCGTTTGATTGATGCTTCAGGGCTAATAACAGCGACAGCTGCAGTTTCTGCCACTATCCGTTCAGAGACTATTGCCCGCTCGGTGTTGATATATTCGATGCCTCCAATGCAAAACAGGGCAGCCAGCGCAAACATGGCGCGGTGTCGTTCTTCCGACAAAGATCCCATCAAATTTCGTATTGGTCCAGCAAAAGCTGTCGCGACCAGGCCGACTGCAACCAGTGCCACCCAGGATGCACCGCCGGATTCCATAAACAACGACGAAAAGTTCTCGCGCAGCACAAAAGCACCTAAAAAATAAACTATTAGAATTAGGGCCCATATTTGCATTATCTGTTCAACTTTCTGACCTATTTATGACCCACATGGCCATTACCGATGAAAATTTTCACATCGTTACAGAAGTTTCAAATACTAGATATTGAATCTTAACAATTCGTTTATGAATGTCCACGTCTTTTTCGACGATTTACGACAAGTTTTTTACGATCTGGTAATTCGGCCACAAGGGCTCCGCGGGATTCCGGTTCCATTGTAGACCACCCAGCGATCTCGTTAGTCGTCCGAAAGCACCCGACGCAAAGGCCTGATGCGGGGTGAATGACGCAAATGTTAACACAAGGTGACTCCACCTCATCGCGCTTCCAAACCTCGTTCAACTCCATATCGCTCACCTTAAATACGCCAGTCGGTCCAGCAGTCCTTGTAGGATATATCCGGCAGCTACGTGATCGATAACCTCGGAACGACGCTTTCGCGACGTATCCGCCTCTAAAAGTGCGCGTTCGGCGGCTACGGTGGATAGGCGTTCGTCCCAGTAAGTGATGGGAATATCAATCAGCCGTGACAAATTTCGGGCAAATGCGCGGGTGGATTGGCATCGAGGCCCCTCAGATCCGTCCATATTGAAGGGCAAACCCAGAACCACACCTACGATATTTCGCTCAGCCATCAGGTCCATTAACCGTGCTGCATCTATTCCGAATTTCTTGCGTCGTACTGTTTCCAGCGGTGTCGACACGTTTCGCAATGTATCCGAAACCGCGACACCGATGGTTTTTGTGCCCAAATCCAGCCCCATCAGGGCCGACATCGGTGGCAATATCGCTGCAAACTCGACTACGTCATCAAAAATATCACTCATCGCGCTGAAACTTCCGCATCTCGCGCTGCTTCCAAAAGCAAGGCGATGTTATCTGGATTGGTCGCAAACACTTCTTTCGCTTCGTTCCAGACTTTCGAGGCTTTGGCTGTTTCACCTAAAACGCCGTACGCCCGAATAAGCCGCGCCCACTCTTCTGCTGTGCCGCCCTCGGCCGCCAGACGTTCGCTTAGCTGGGTGACCATGCCGCGAATCATATCGTTGCGCTCCGCATCGGTCATATCACCTGCGGCATCAACTTGATCCGAAGATGGACCGCTCAGGGTCGATGGCGTAATCCCCGCCTCTGCGGCGACGGCTTCGATCTGGTTTTCTATCAGGGCGATCCACGGTGCATCCGCCGGACCTTCCTCTAATAACCCACTCCATAGCGAATAGGTTTGTGCGTAATCCTGCCGCTGAATCATCAAGACGCCGGCGTAATATCGCGCCAACATGTTGGAAGGGTCGGTCTGGAATGCATCCACCAAAGCTTGCTCGGCAGCCGGAGACACGTACCAGTTTGCAGCAACAATCATTATTTCGGCGTGGGCGGCGTAATCCTCGGCAGATGCCTCATCGCCCAGAATTCGCATCACGGTATCCTGCGCCACACGTGCGTCAGCGTACTTTCCAAGTTGTGCCAGATTGTCAGCCAGCATCTGGTGTCCACGTAAATCGTCGGGGCGATCCTGTAGGACTTCTTGCAATTGCTCAACGAGTTCAAGGTGTTTTGGGTCGATCTGCACAATATCCGGCAATCCGACCGCATCCTGAGCCACCGCTTTTTCTGCGACTGCTTGAGAGGGGCGAGAACTAACACGGTCCTCCAACGGGAAATCGGGCATGCCCTGTACGCCAAGCTGCTGATAAACACCGAACCCACCGACCAGTACCGCAAGGCTTACCGTTATCGCCAACGCCCGCGAAATGCTTTTAGGTGCGTTGCCGGATGACGACTCGCTGGCCTCTGCATCTGCTGCTGCCAACAATCGCCGAGAAACTTCGGTACGACTGGCTTTCGCTTCGGCTTCGCTCAAGGTGCCGCGGGCTAAATCAGCCTCGACCTCTTTCAACTGGTCTTTATAAATTTGCACATCGTAGGACGACCGCATCGCGGTTTGCCTCGAAGGGCGCAGCAAAGGCCAAAGCATTGCTGCCAAAGTCAAAGCCGTCAAACCGCCAGCAAATATCCAGAAAATCATCTTATCGTCCTGTTAATTCAGCGCGCACAGTATCCCCGCTCGCGCCCGTGTTGCAATGGACGAAAAACGCGCAGGGGGGATTGCATGATGAATATGTCGTGAACTAGCATAAATACGCCGGAGTTTGGCAGGGACATACAGCGTTTCTGCTGCATTCCAGTGATAACCAAACCCGCCCTGAAATAGGAGCCTCGTTCATGAAACGCTATTCCGCCTTTGCAATTGCTCGCGAAGCTTTCCGATTTCATTCAGGATGGGAACGCGCGTGGAAATCACCGACCCCCAAAGCTGAATACGACGTTGTGATCGTGGGCGCTGGTGGGCATGGTTTAGCAACCGCCTACTATTTGGCCAAGAACCATGGCATCACCAATGTAGGTGTTCTGGAAAAAGGCTGGCTCGGTGGTGGTAACACGGGTCGCAACACGACGATCATCCGCTCCAACTACTTGCAAGACGAATCCGCTGCGATATTCGAGCTGTCACGCACGCTCTACGAGGGGTTAAGTCGGGACCTCAACTACAACATCATGTTCTCCCCGCGCGGAGTTTTGATGCTGGCCCAGACCGAGCACGAACTGCGCGCTTGGAAACGCACGTCGCACGCAAACCGCCTCGCAGGTATCAAGTCCGAGATGGTCACTCCGGAACGTATCAAGGAAATCGTTCCAATAATCGAGCTTGATGGCCCACGCTACCCAGTCCTGGGAGGTCTTTGGCAGGCACGCGGCGGGACAGCGAGACACGACGCTGTGGCATGGGGATACGCGCGTGGTGCCTCGGATCGTGGCGTTGATATTATTCAGCAATGCGAAGTTACAGGGATTGACCAGACCGGAGGCAAAATCACCGGTGTGCAAACCTCTAAGGGTGCTATCAAGTGCAAAAAGTTGTGCGTGGTTGTTGCCGGCAGTTCTGGCATTCTGGCTGACATGGCTGGCTTCCGCCTTCCTGTTGAAAGCATGGCGTTGCAAGCGTTGGTTTCCGAGCCAGTAAAGCCAGTTCTTGATTGTGTCATTATGGCCAATACGGTGCATGGATACCTGAGCCAATCTGACAAAGGCGAGCTTGTAATTGGCGGCGGATCTGACGGGTTTAACAACTATACGCAGCGCGGGTCGTTCCACCATATCGAGGAAACCGTCCGCGCCCTAATCGAAACTTTCCCTATCATCTCACGCCTTAAACAGCTTCGCCAATGGGGTGGCATCGTCGATATGACTGGCGACCGTTCTCCGATAATCGGTAAAACACCGGTTGATGGAATGTTCATTAACTGTGGCTGGGGGACAGGTGGCTTTAAGTCCATTCCCGGATCAGGCTGGGCGACAGCAGAAATGCTGGCCGATGGCGAACCGCGCAATCTGGCGGCGCCATTCACTATGGATCGTTTCAAAGAAGGCCGCATGATTGACGAATCCGTAGCAGCGGCGGTGGCACACTAATGGACGCGCAGCCAATACTGACCCGCGTCCATACGCTGTGCCATCACAAAAGTTTAGTGATGGTGTTGCGGTCGATAGTGGTAAACGCTTTCGGTTGGTTTGATCAAAAGCCAAACCAAATACAGCATAACCGCGCTGACAAGATAGAAAACCGCCTGATTTACAAGATCGCTGGAAATAACGCCGGTATAGTCGTAAATCACTCTACCGATCATATCCTGCACGCGGGTGACGAAAGGCATAACAGTTCTTTCGAGGGAACTAAGAAAACTCATAATAATTACTCCACAACCAGACTGGAAAAATACAAATGTCTGGACTGTCTCATTGTAAACACATTCCCGTTAAAATTGCAAACCCACGAAAATCAACCGTTTGACACGGTCTCTTATGATGGAGTGCTTTGATGTTAAACAATAAATCATTTATCCCTAACGTGAAATTCCTCCGCAAAGAGGTCATGCTGGCGATGTTGTTTCTGTGGTTGGTTAGCTCGATTCTCGCACTTTACATGGGGTGGGATTCGGTTTTTCCGGCCATTGGCTCGATCGCACTATCTATCGGCCTGTCGATTTTCCTGACCCATCGGTACACCTCGCAAGAGGAACGTCGCCTTTGGGACAATCAGGAGGAAGTTCAGCAACGCATGATCTGGCGCTACATGCAAATGGTGCGCCGCGGGCGGCAAGGGGATGACCCGCTGAATTTGGAACAACTAGGTAGCAGGATCGAGGATAGTTTTGAAAGCATGCTTACTTCAAAACGTGCCGAGGCTGAGTTGGAAACGTATCGTTATGAAATGGTGTACTCCGTGGTTGGAACCCTGCAATGGGGTCTGGGCGGAATGTTGGTAGATTGGATACATTGATATGCTGATGCTTAAATGCCCCAATTGCGGTGTGACCGCCGAAGAAACAGAATTCGCTCCGGGTGGCGAAGCGCATTTGACGCGTTTTGCTTCGGGATCTGAAGATCAGGCCTTCAGTGATTACCTGTTCGCACGAAAAAACCCACGCGGTGTTCATTTCGAACGCTGGCGTCACGCGTTTGGTTGCGGAAAGTGGTTCCACGCTGCCCGCTGCACTGCAACGCTAGAAGTGTTTGGTACATATACTGGCCAAACCTCGACTCCACCCGACGATATTACCGCCGCCGTTAAGGCGAAACGACCAGAGTGGGAGGGCTTCAAATGAGCACACGTCTTGCATCCGGCGGTTCCGTAATTGACCGCGAAACAACCGTTTCCTTCACCTTCAATGGCAAGACCTTCAAGGGTTACAAAGGCGACACGCTCGCTGCTGCATTGCTGGCAAACGGTCAAACTTTGGTTGGCCGCTCGTTCAAATATCACCGTCCGCGTGGCATAATGGCCAGCGGCGCGGAGGAACCCAACGCGCTTGTAAACATGGGGGTTGGTAACCGTTTCGAGCCCAACCAACGCACGACAACGACCGAGGTTTTCGAGGGCCTAACCGCCACGTCGCAAAACCATTGGCCCAGCCTCGAATTTGACGTCGGCGCGATCAACAACAAAGTCCCGCGCCTTCTGCCCGCTGGTTTCTACTACAAAACGTTCATGAAGCCGCAATGGGCGTGGAAACATCTGTTTGAGCCAATCATTCGCCATTCCGCAGGCCTAGGCAACGCCCCGAAAGAGGCCGATGCGGATCGCTATGAATACTTCTACGCCTACGTTGACGTACTGATCGTTGGCGGCGGCATGGCTGGCCTCGCCGCTGCACTTGAAGCAGGGGCATCCGGCGCGAAAGTGCTGCTGATGGAGCAAACGGCCAACCTAGGCGGCCGCCTTGCAGTGGATGAGGCCATAATTGACGGCAAACCTTCCGCCGACTGGATCGCACAAACAATTGCCGATCTTGACGCGATGGAGAACGTCACCATCCGGACCCGCACGATGGGTTCCGGCGTTTTCGACCACGGCTACGCGATGGGCTACGAGCGCATCAATGACCACGCACCCGACGATACCGCCCCGCGCCACCGTTTATGGCGTATTCGCGCGAGACGGATTGTCACAGCGACCGGTGCATTGGAACGCCCACTTTCGTTTGCGGGCAACGACATCCCGGGCGTAATGCTGGCTTCTGCCGTGCGCGACTACGCCAGCCTTTTCGGGGTCAGCGCAGGTGATCGCACTGTCGTCGTCACCAATAACGATGATGCCTATCGCACCGCCATCCAGATGAAAAACGCAGGCCTGGAAGTCCCCGTGATCCTGGACGCCCGCCCGCAAGCTGACGGCGCGCTACCAACCGCGGCACGAGCTCTTGGTATCCGTGTTGACACGGGCAAAGCCATCGCCAAAGTCAAAGGTTACAAATTTGTAACCGGCGTCGAAATCTGCTCCCAGGCAGGCGAGGGGACTTCGCTTGAAACTATCCCTTGCGACGTCGTTGCGATGTCTGGTGGTTGGTCCCCCGTTGTCCACCTTTGGTCACATTGTGGTGGCAAGCTGAACTGGGACGAAGCGAACGCCATGTTCTCCCCCGATCCAATCCGCCCACCCCTAGGTTCAGACGGCAAAGGATTTGTTCTGACAGCGGGCACTGCATCGGGTGAACTGGCGACAGCCGCTGCGCTGCGAAATGCACGAACCGTAGGACGTCAGGCTGCAGATGAAGCAGGTTTTGCCTCTCTAACCGTAAACTTGGAAAGCCTCGTCCTTGCACACGACGAAGAACCCATGCTGCCCGTTTGGTCCATGCCAGCTGGTGCGCCATACAAACTGCGTTCCAAATCTTGGCTGGATTTCCAGAACGACGTTAAAGTTTCCGATGTCCGCCTTGCCGCACAAGAAGGCTACGAAAGTGTTGAACACACCAAACGGTACACCACGCTTGGTATGGCCACGGACCAAGGTAAGTTGTCCAACATCAACGGTTTGGCCATCCTTGCGGATAGCCTGAATGCCCCGATCCCGAATGTCGGCACTACAACCTTTCGTCCACCCTATACGCCAATATCCCTTGGTTCCATCGCTGGCGAGGCGCGCGGAAAACTGTTCAAGCCTACCCGCAAGTCCCCGATCGACACATGGCAAGACGCCAACAACGCCGTATGGGAACCCGTCGCAGACTGGCGTCGCCCGTACACCTATCGCCGCGATGGTGAAACCACAGCGCAGGCGGTGACACGCGAGATCGATAATACCCGCACAGGCGTCTCCGTACTCGATGCTTCAACGCTTGGCAAAATCCTTGTTAAGGGGCCGGACGCTGCCAAATTCCTCGACCTTATTTACACCAATATGATGTCTTCGTTAAAAGTTGGTAAATGCCGCTATGGCTTGATGTGTACCGAAAACGGCTTCCTGTTTGACGACGGCGTAGTTGCGCGCCTAAGCGAAGATGAATTCCTGTGCCACACCACATCCGGCGGTTCCGACAATGTGCACGGCTGGATGGAAGAATGGCTGCAAACGGAATGGTGGGACTTTGAAGTTTACACCACAAACGTCACCGAACAATTTGCCCAAATTGCAGTGGTCGGCCCGAACGCTCGCAAAGTGTTGGAAAAACTCGGCGGCATGGATGTCTCCAGCGAGACGTTGCCATTTATGGGCTTCACCGACGGCACATTGGCAGGCATTCAAGCCCGCCCGTTCCGCATCTCATTCTCAGGCGAACTGTCCTACGAAATCGCTGTCCCCGCAGCCCAAGGTCAAGCGTTCTGGAACAAGGTTATGGAGGCCGGCGAGGAATTCGGCATCATGCCCTACGGCACCGAAGCCCTGCATGTCATGCGCGCCGAAAAAGGCTTTATCATGATTGGCGACGAGACAGACGGAACGGTCATCCCGCAAGATTTGAAACTTGGCTGGGCGGTGTCAAAGAAGAAGACCGATTTCATCGGCAAACGCGCCATGGAACGTGATTTTCTGAAACGCGATGACCGCAAACAGCTGGTCGGCCTGTTGACCGAAAATCCTGCCGATGTGTTGCCAGATGGTGCACATGCAGTGGAAGGTGGCAAGAACCGCTACGGTCAGGAAAATATGATTGGCCATGTGACCTCGACTTACTTCTCGCCCACGCTGAACCACTCCATTGCGATGGCGCTGATTAAAGGCGGCAGTAAACGCATGGGCGAAGTTCTGACTTTCCCTATTGGCGATAACAAAACCATCAAAGCCACGGTCGTCGATCCGGTTTTCTACGATAAAGAAGGAGAGCGCCAAAATGTCTAACGCAATTTCCATCCTGAACGGAGCCACCTTCGACGGGGCTGTCAAAATCACCGAAGCTGGCTTGCGCGGTATGATTACACTGCGCGGCGACCTTTCCTCGGTACAGCTAAAATCTGCCGTTTCAGCGGTCGTGGGGTTGGGCATTCCGACGCAGCGCAAGATCAACCGCGGCCCTAAGGGTGGCGTGGCGTGGATGTCACCGGACGAGCTTCTGCTACTTGTGGATTACGACAATGCAGATGCGATTGTTGCCGAAATCACCACTGCCATGGCTGGCGAACATCACATGGCTGTCAATGTCTCCGACGCCCGCGCGGTATTTCTGATCGAAGGGCAGGGTGCCCGTGAAGTCCTCGCGAAAGGCGCCCCCGTTGATCTTTCAACCGACGCTTTCCGCGTTGGCGACCTGCGTCGCTCTCGGATAGGGCAACTGGCGGCGGCTTTCTGGATGACTGAGGACGACCACTTCGAGCTTGTCTGTTTTCGTTCCGTTGGTGCATTTATGTTTGACTGGTTGTCCAACGCCGCGCGTGAAGGTAGCGTGCCGAAATACTTCTAACAGTCATGCAAACGGTGCATATCGGCAATCTCTCATTGTCTGATGTGCAATCCGTTCCAGGATTCTATGTTGTTTTCAAGTTAAGGCAGCGACGCTGACCTTTGTGAAGCATAGGAGTAAATAACATGACAAACGACCCATTCCACCTAACATACGCTGAAACCCGTGCCTACGAGGCAAAGGCAAATGCATTGCGCGCAGAAGCGATGCGTGCCGGCGGTATAGCCATCGCAACTTTTGTTGCAAAACTCTGGCACCGCGCAGTTGATGCATTATCGCGTCCAGCACACGCCTAAATACAAAAAGTTTCTCCCAAGACTTGGGCTGTCTGCACGACAGCCCTTTTTTTTGTGCGCAACACAGGTTAGAGGGACCACATGACAGATATTCAAACACGCCCCGTAATTCGCCTTTTACCCAAAACCAACGCCCAGCGTCTTCGCTTCGGTGCCCCATGGGTATTCTCTGACCAACTGGTTCTGGATCGTCGCACCAAAGCGATCCCTGCCGGCAGCATCGTTGAAATTCAGGATAAAGAGCGCAATCCCATCGCGCTGGCCGCTTTCAACGCCAATTCCAAAATCATAGCCCGCGTGCTGGATACGGACCTAGAGGCCGACGTTAATGTCGAATGGTTTACGAATCGTATACGCCGCGCGTTTGAGTTGCGCGAAGCCTTGTTCGACGCCCCGTTTTATCGCTTGATCCACGCCGAAGCCGACGGCATGCCGGGCGTTATCATCGACCGTTTTGGCGATACCGCCGTGATTCAGCCAAACGCGGCTTGGGCCGATGAACGCCTAGATGATATTGTCACAGCACTTTGCGACGTCACGGGTGTCGTTAACGTTTTGAAAAACGCTAATGGCCGTTCGCGAACGCTGGAAGGCCTGAACGAGGAGACCGTAGTTCTTCGCGGCGAAATTAACGACCTGATCCCTGTGCCAATGAATGGCGCGACATATATGGCCGATCTTATCGGTGGCCAGAAAACCGGTCTGTTTTACGACCAACGCCCCAACCACGCCTTGGCTGCGAAGCTGGCAAAGGGCGCTGATATGCTTGATGTTTTCAGCCACGTCGGTGGGTTTTCTCTGGCGGCATTAGCTGGCGGTGCAACCAGCGCACTGGCTATTGATGGTTCCGCCCCTGCGTTGGAGTTGGCCGGAAAAGGTGCCGAAGCATCCGACGTTGCGGACAAATTCGAAACCCTGAAAGGCGATGCGTTCGACACCATGATTGCCATGGGCAACGAGAAGCGCAAGTTCGGCGTAGTCGTCTGCGACCCGCCTTCGTTCGCCCCCTCCAAGCCTGCACTCGAAGCTGGTCTTCGCGCTTATGAACGTGTCGCACGTCTTGGTGCGAACTTGGTTGAACCCGGCGGATACCTCGTCCTTTGCTCCTGCTCCCACGCCGCCGACTTGGCACGCTTCCGCGAAGTTAGCCTGCGCGGTATCGGCAAAGCAGGGCGGCGCGCACAAATCGTGTCAACTGGCCAAGCCGGACCAGACCATCCGACGCATCCATATTTGGCGGAAACGTCTTATCTTAAAGCGCTATTCTTAAGGCTAGATTAATGCGCGTTCTGATGGACGCCTGCATCATCTTTCCAACGGTGATGCGCGAAATGCTGATGGAGACCGCCGCGCTAGGCGGCTTCACCCCGCTATGGTCCGATAAAATCCTAGAAGAATGGCGTCACGCCGCTGGCCGCGCCGACTTCGAGGTTGGCGGGATCGCTGGCGTTGAGATCGCGTTGTTAAAGGCAAGCTGGCCCGATGCGATGGTGCAAACCGACCATGATGTGATCGAGACGCTGTCTTTACCAGACCGCAACGACCGTCACGTTTTAGCGGCAGCAATTGCTGGTGAAGCAGACTTCCTTCTGACTAAAAACCTCAAAGATTTTCCGACGAAAACGCTGGCCCGCCATGACATCATCCGTCGCGAGCCTGACGGTTTCTTGATGGAATTCGCCCAAGATGAAAATAGCCCCGTTGATATGTTGGAAGTCGGCCGCAAGGTCCAAGCCCGCGCTGTCAAAGCCTCGGGCCGCCCGCAACTTATCCGTCCGTTGTTAAAACGTACTGGATTGCCGCGTATGGGGAAATTCCTTGAAGCCGCGTTTGGCGAGGAAAGCTAAACGCCATTCCACTTCGCATCGAGCGCACGAATGGCGGCAATTCTGTCTTCAGTTTTCGGGTGGCTCATAAGCCACGCCATCTGCCCGCCGCCCTCGACTTTGCCTGCCAGATAATCCAGTTTCTGGAACATCGCGATCTGCGGTGCCACACCTATGCCGGATTTGGTTAACAAGGCAGAAGCATATGCATCCGCCTCGTACTCATCTTTGCGCGACAGCGTCGCCGTAAACATCGAAATCAATGCGTTAACGATATAGACACCAATAAACGGAATTAGCCGCCCTATAACAGTCATTAGTATAACACGCGCGGCATTAGCGCCGGCAAAATCCAGCATCCGGCGTTTGGAATGGCCAAGTGCTACGTGGCCGAGTTCATGCGCGATTACGCTCGCCAACTCTTCAGCATCAACAATCCCGTCGCGGTACTTGTTCATAAACCCGCGTGTGATGAAAATTCGTCCGTCGGCCGCTGCCAGTCCATTTATTGGGTCGATTTCATAGATGTGGACCTTCAGGCGGGGCAAATCCAACTGTGCGGCCATGCGTTTAGTTAACGCCAGCAACGCCGGATCTTTCAACGGGGTCGATTGTCCATCAAGGTTCTTGCCGCTACGCCAAGCCGAAACCTTGAACATAACGACGCCGATAATGATGGCCAACAGGATGGGGATAAAACGGGTCATACAGTATATATGGGGCGCAGGCTGACGACGTGCAAGGTAATTTCAGATTGCTGCCCAAACACCGCAGGACTGGCGCTGAAAACCGGCGCAATGTTCATGTTTTTCCGTTCGCTATCCGGTGTTGGCGTAGAACGAGCACAACTCGGATACCCATCCCTAGCGCGACTAATGCTGCGATCATAAACCAGCCCGCACCGCCCAACAAAGTTGCCATTTCTTCCAGGTTTCCATGAAAAGCGTAGCCAATACCGATGTAGATTCCAGCCCACAGAACTTCGCCAAAAAAGTCCCAAGCCGTGAAACGTATCCAGCGCATGTTGGTTGCACCGCAAACGATGTTCGTTATCGGGCCGATAGGGGACATCAGCCAGCGGGTCAGGAACACACCGACGCCGCCAAAGCGGGTGATTAAGGCTTTGGCACGCGATATCTGAGCGGCGTGTTTAGGCCTGCGACCAAGCCGGTCCTCAACCACTTTGCCTGCGCGCAATCCCAATTGGTAACCGATCTGGTCCCCCAGAATCGCCCCCGTCAAAGCGGTTAAGTAGGATTGCACAAACGGAAGCTCGCCGCTTGCGATGAACGCTCCGGCGACCAGCAATGCCAAGCTGCTGGATACAGGGACGCCGAATGCTGCCAGAACTGCGATGCCGAACAAAAACGGTAACCCATATGTGGGAACAAGGGCGAGGATAGACTCAGTCACGGGTCGCACGCTGATTAGTGACGGATTTTAACAATGTCCGCTGAAGTTCCGCCAACGAAATGTCTTGCGCATCTGCGATAGCTTTTAACGTCAAATGCCGTCGTAAATCATCCTCGATCCCGAGCGCCTCGATCAAATCGTCTTTATCTACGTCATAAGAATGCGCCACATAGCCAATGGTCATCCAGCCAGAGATTGTTTCGTCTTGATGTTGGGGCCAATAAACAACGTCTGCGATCAGGCGCACAAACAGCACAGAAGTTAGCATTAGTGCGCCCAGAAAGCCTAGTACCAGAAGTTTATGTTCGGCCCACAGCTCTTTCATCGTCCAAGCTCTTTCATCGCCCCCTCGATGCCTTTCAGCGTCATCGGGAACATCCGGTTTTGAAATATCTCGCGGATCATACTGATCGAATGGGTATATTGCCAATAATCTTGCTGTGTCGGATTAATCCAGATGTGATCCGGCCATTGTTCACGGGCGCGGGTCAGCCATGTCTCGCCAGGTTCTTCGTTGTAATGTTCGCTTGCGCCACCACGATAGGCGATCTCGTAAGGCGACATTGCTGCGTCGCCTACAAAGATGCATTTGTAATCTGAACCATAGGTGTGCAGTACATCCCATGTCGATATCTGGTCTGTCCAACGACGAGCATTATCTTTCCAAACCCCCTCGTAAAGGCAGTTGTGAAAATAGTAGTGCTCTAGATGTTTGAACTCGGTTTTTGCTGCTGAAAACAGTTCCTCGACCAACTGGATATGCGCATCCATCGAACCACCGATGTCCAGAAACAGCAATACCTTAACGTTATTGCGCCGTTCTGGCCGTGTCTTGATATCGATATAGCCGTGTTCTGCGGTCGCGCGGATCGTGCCATCCAGATCCAGCTCGTCATCTGCCCCCTCACGAGCCCAGCGGCGCAGGCGTTTTAGGGCGACTTTGATGTTGCGCGTACCTAACTCGACGCTGTCGTCCAGATTTCGGAACTCGCGTTTATCCCAAACCTTTACCGCCCGCTGATGTCGACTTTCATGTTGACCAATGCGGATACCCTCAGGGTTATAACCGTAGGCTCCGAACGGCGAGGTGCCAGCGGTGCCGATCCATTTGGACCCGCCTTGATGTCGTTTTTCCTGCTCTGCTAGACGTTGTTTCAAAGTCTCCATCAACTTATCAAACCCGCCGAGCGCCTCGACTTCCGCCATTTCTTCTTTCGACAGTGTCTTTTCCGCCAACTTACGGATCCATTCTTCAGGCACGTCTACGGCATTCATGATGTCTTCAACTGTCATCGCATCCAACCCGCTGAAGGTCGCGGAAAACGCTTGATCGAATTTGTCGAGGTTCCGTTCGTCTTTCACCATGATTGTACGGGCGAGGTAGTAAAACCCGTCCACGTCGTACAAGACCAGCGAAGCGTCCATCGCTTTGAGAAAGCTAAGATACTCCCGCAGTGATACGGGTACTTTAGCGTCCCGTAGATTCGTGAAAAACTGGAGGAACATCTAGATACCCGATTTTGCCATAAACAGAGCGATGAAGTAGCCCACAAGCAGCAACGCGATGCCGTAAGCCACTGCGTATTGCAGTTTGTCAGCTGTATTCCCGTCGCGTTTAGCGGCGTTAAGCCAGCCAAGGATAGCGCCAAGGATGGCGCCGATAATTGCTAGTACCATGTGATTTCCTAATCTGTTTGTAGATGCTGTCTATTTTGCTCGAGATATACGAGAGTTTTGTTCAAATGCACAGTGGCCACTTTCAAGCGATGGGCTTTACCCGGTAGCAAGGACCGTGCACCGATGTGCATGGCAATACCGATTGAAAACACGTGTGCGCTGTCGATCAACTTGGCTTGCAGGGTGCCGTCTGGCTCATATCCTTTGACCGTATCTGCCAGCACCCTCGGTCCGTGAAAATATAATAGCGAACCGAAGTCCCAGCGGTAATCACCTATAGTTGCGTCACCAAAGTCGATTAGCGCTGCAAGGCGGTTATTCGCAATAATCATTTGCCGGTCGTGCAAGTCGCTGTGGCATAACACACCGGAGCTGGTCGATAGGATTTCGCGAATTCTAACGAGATAGGGAAGAGTTTTCAGCCAAAGTTCCCGCGATAATTCGAAAGCCGGTGGGGTTTCAATCGGAAGCGGGTTGGTAAACCGGGTGGCAAGTCCACTGAACACGTTTTCCTGTTCGCCAGAAATCAATGAGCCTGTCAATTGCGGGGCGCCAAAGTCGCTTACAGGAATGTCGTGCAAAATCGCCAGAGTCTTCCCCAGATCCAGACAGGTCAGCTTGTGAAGTTCACCGCGAGCCGGATGCTCACCCGCAACAAATTCATCCAATACCCAAGCCGCGCCGGACATGTTCGGGAAACCTTCGGAACTCAAGACTGGCGCGGCCACAAATGCCCCACCCGCTGACAGGTTTTTTCGAAGGTGGACATCGAGTGTCAGATTCGCAGCCGCCCCGCACTCGTTCAGAATTTTAAGCGCATATACCCTGCGGTTCGTGCGAACCTTCCACACGTCGCTTGTTGCGCCGCCGTCAATCTGCTCAGCTGCGACAAGCTGGTCACCTAGCTTTGCTAAAATCGCTGAAATATCGGGTTTGGTTCTCATCCATTCTAACGTGAATATTTAATGAAAGGGGTTAGCTGCCCGACACGGTCATACAAGCGACGGCCTGCCTCGTTGAAGTCTTGGGTCAGCCAATAGACCGCTGGCGCAACAGCTTCGTCGGCGGCTTTGTAGGTTGCTTCGATCAAAGCCCGCCCGATGCTTTTGCCCCGTACGGTTGGGTCGGTGTAAAGATCTTGCAAATAACAGACGTTTTCGACTTTCCAGCCGTGACGGTGGAAAAGGTAATGCACGAGGCCAACCAGTTTGCCGTCCAACTCGGCGACCATGCCGTGGAACTCGCCGTCTTCGTGTGAAAGCATCCGCGCAAAAGAGGATTGGTACACCTCCTCAGGCACAGTCGTTTCGTAATACTCCAGGTACCCAGTCCAAAGAACGCGCCACTCTGCTTCGTCGTCTGCAATAAGGGGGCGTATGGTTAAGGTCATCGGTGGTTCCTCGCAGCAAACGCAAGACGTTCAAATAGATGTACGTCTTGTTCGTTCTTCAGCAATGCGCCGTGCATCTTCGGAAGGTTAATCGTGGCATCTTTGCGCAACACTTCGGCACTCAGGTCTTCGCTCAATAACAGTTTCAACCAGTCCAGAACCTCGCTCGTCGAAGGTTTCTTCTTAAGGTTCGGGGTTTCGCGAATTTTGTAGAATTGCGTTAGTGCTTCTTCAAGTAAATCCCGCTTTATATTCGGGAAGTGGACATCAACGATTTTTTGCATCGTTTCGCTGTCCGGAAACCGGATGAAGTGGAAGAAGCAGCGGCGCAGGAACGCATCCGGCAACTCTTTTTCGTTGTTGGAAGTGATGATAATTATCGGGCGGTGCTTGGCTACGACGGTCTCGCCAGTTTCGTAAACATAGAATTCCATTTTATCGAGCTCTTGTAACAGGTCGTTAGGAAACTCGATGTCCGCTTTGTCGATTTCATCGATCAGCAATACGACTCGCTCATGAGCCGTGAAAGCCTGCCAGAGTTTGCCCTGTTTGATGTAGTTCCGGACGTCATTCACCCGGTCATCACCCAACTGCGAATCACGCAGGCGCGAAACGGCGTCGTACTCGTAGAGGCCTTGCTGCGCTTTAGTGGTGGACTTGATGTTCCACTCCAGCATCTCCACACCCAAGGCATCAGAAATCTGGCGGGCCAGCTCGGTTTTGCCTGTTCCAGGCTCTCCTTTGACCAAAAGTGGGCGTTCCAGTGCAATAGCTGCGTTAACAGCCACTTTCAGGTCGTCGGTTGCAACGTAGTCGTCTGTGCCGTTAAAGCGCATTTTTTTCACCATTATTCGATTCATTTCGGGACGAACACTAGCATTCAGCAACTTTAGTGAAAAGCGGCATATGTTGTGCGTGACATTCCTTCAAAAGTTATGTAATGCACCCTCATAACGCGAATTGTGGCGTTGCTTTGAGGGTAAGGGGACCTTGATGATGCGCCCACTATCTAGTTGGGGGAAACTTGATGAAAGCGGAAACTATATTGGATGCAGACTATCATCCAGCCGAAGACGAACCATTTATGAATGAACGCCAGACGGAGTATTTTCGTCAGAAGTTGACGGCGTGGAAAACTTCCATTCTGGAAGAAACGCGCGGCACAATCGAGCATATGCAAGAAGGCACACGCAACATCCCGGATGTTGCCGACCGCGCTTCTGAAGAAACAGACCGTGCGCTAGAATTGCGTACACGGGATCGGGAACGCAAAGTTGTGTCAAAGATCGACGCGGCGTTGCGCCGGATTGAAGATGGATCCTACGGGTATTGTGATGATACCGGCGAGCCGATTTCGCTAAAGCGTCTGGATGCACGCCCAATCGCGACCTATTCCCTTGAGGCGCAAGAGCGTCACGAGCGTAAAGAAAGAGTGCACCGCGACGACTGATCGCAGCGTAATTCACGAGACTTTGAGAGAGGGGCTTTACGGCCCCTTTCTTTTTGCCCAAACTCCATCTGAAATGGAGATTATGATATGGTTAATGGCCCTCTCGATGGTGTGAAAGTTCTGGAATTTGCAGGGATCGGACCCGGCCCGTATTGTGGGCAATTGCTGGCCGATATGGGCGCCGAAGTAACGGTTGTGGATCGCCCCAAACGCAGCGCAATTGCGCTGGAAAATGCGCCCGACCGCCGTGGCAAAAAGTCCATTATAGTTGATTTGAAATCTGATGAAGGCAAAGCCCTCGCACTGGATTTGATTGCGACTTCCGATGCGTTGATTGAAGGCAACCGCCCCGGTGTTATGGAACGCCTTGGTCTTGGCCCTGATGTTTGCCATACGCGCAATCCAGCGCTGGTTTACGGGCGCATGACGGGATGGGGACAATCCGGCCCTTATGCGATGATGGCAGGGCACGACATCAATTACCTTTCGCTAACAGGCGCGTTGCAGGCGATGGGCCCTGCCGATCAGCCACCGTTTCCACCGCTAAATCTTGTCGGGGATTTTGGTGGCGGTTCGCTATTTCTGGCAATGGGGATTTTGGCCGCATTACTGGAGGCAAAAACGACGGGGCAAGGGCAGGTCGTTGATGCGGCGATTACAGACGGTGTGAATTCCATGATGGGCTTTTTTCACGGGCTGGACGCTGCGGACAGGTGGACACCCGAGCGCGGGGCCAATTGGCTGGACGGCGCCGCGCCCTATTATCGCTGTTATGAAACGTCAGACGGGAAATACATGGCCGTCGGTTGTATCGAACCGCAGTTTTTGGCCGCGATGTTAGCAGTTCTGGATTTGACGCCAGAGGAATATGGTGCGCAACACGATGAAACGCAGCATGCGCGGCAGGCAGAATTGTTAATGAGTATTTTTGCAAAAGAGAAGCAAGCGGGTTGGGTGAAGGTTTTTGACGGCACCGATGCCTGCGTCACGCCAGTGTTGAGTTACAACGAGGCGGCTGAGCATCCCCATATGCAGGCGCGTGGGGCGTTGCAGGAAATGGGTGGTTTGAGGCATCCGGCGAAGGCTCCGGTCTTTTCGGGTAGCTCTGGCGCGATTGATACACGTTTGCCACGGGATGGGGGGGATACACGTTCGGTTCTTGCGAATGCAGGGTATTCAACCGACCAGATTACCTCACTGGAAGAAAAGGGCGTCGTTCGGCAATCATGAGCATTAGAGACGAGGAAATAACGGTTTTGGGCGGCGGTATCGCCGGCTTGGCTTCGGCAACTGCTTTGGCACAACGTGGGGCAGTCGTGACTGTGCTGGAACAAGCGACCGAGTTGGGCGAGGTTGGGGCAGGTTTGCAGGTCGGCCCAAACGGGGTTGCCGTGTTGGAGGCGTTGGGTTTGCGCGAGACGGCTGCAGCTGTTGCGAACGTGCCCGATGCGGTGGAGTTGCTGGACATGGCCTCGGGCGGTGAAGTCGCGCGGTTGCCGATGGGGCAGGCCGCAGTGCAGCGGTGGGGGCGACCTTACTGGCAGTTTCACCGCGCTGATCTGCTGACCGTTCTGTCGGATGGGGCACGCGCTGCCGGTGTTGATATCCGTCTGGGTCGACAGGTTGATACGATCAAGGATATCTCGGCTTCGGTTGTGATAGCTGCTGACGGTGTACGGTCTGCCACCCGCTCCGAGGTTTTTGGTGGCCAACCTGCAAGTTTCACGGGGCAGGTCGCGTGGCGCGGGATTATTCCGGCAGAAACACTGCCCAAAGGCGCGGTGAAGAACGCTGCGACCGTGTACATGGGCCCGGGGCGGCATTTAGTGACGTATCCGATGCGCGGCGGCACCATCATCAATTTTGTGGCAGTGGAGGAGCGGAACAGCTGGGCTGATGAGGGTTGGAACATTCCCGACGATCCTGAAAACCTGCGCCGCGCATTTTCAGGGGCTGGGCAGGATGTACAGTCCATTTTGAACGCCGTTGATGAAACATTCCTCTGGGGGCTGTTCAATCATCCGTACCTGCCACAGTGGACCAAGGATAATATCGCGCTAGTTGGAGATGCCTGCCATCCGATGTTGCCATATCTGGCGCAAGGGGCGGTGATGGCACTGGAAGATGCATGGGTTCTGGCGCGTGAATTGGACCGCTCCGGTGTGACAGAAGGTTTGCGCGCATACGAGCGTATTTGCAAGCCGCGGGCGACGCGGGTACAAAAGGCGGCAGCCTCAAATGCTACGGCGTATCATTTGAACAGCGGACCGTCGCGTTTAGTTGCTCACGCGGGGCTGAAAGTCATTTCACGGCTGGCGCCCTCTGCGCTGCTGGGCCGGTTTGATTGGCTTTATGGCGAGGACGTTACAAAGCTCGATCTACAACGTTGACAATTTGTCGGCAAAATGTAGGTGTGTGAGCAAGGCCGTTCTCTTGAACGGTTCCCTCAAGGATTCGGAGAGTGTTATGAGCCAAAAACAATGGGACTTTTGGATTGATCGCGGTGGCACATTTACCGATATTGTGGCGCGTACTCCGGAAGGTGAAATCGTTGCACACAAGTTGTTGTCCGAAAATCCCGAGGCGTATCCTGATGCGGCCATTCAAGGAATTCGTGATCTGATCGGTTTGAAACAGGGCGAACCTATTCTGGCGGATGCAATCGATACCGTCAAAATGGGCACAACCGTTGCTACAAACGCGCTATTGGAACGCAAGGGTGATCCGACGCTGTTGGTGACCACCAAGGGTTTTCGGGATGCGCTGGCGATTGGCTATCAAGATCGACCTGACATTTTCGCCCGTGAGATCATCAAACCCGAACTTCTATATTCGGATGTTATCGAAGTTATCGAACGTGTGCGTGTTGACGGCGCAATCGAGCATGCCCCGAACGAGGCGGCGGTTCGTGCTGACCTTCAAGGTGCTTTCGATGCCGGTATCCGCGCAGTCGCCATTGTGTTCATGCACGCCTATGCCTTCCCATTACACGAACAGATTGTAGCCGACGTGGCGCGCGAAATTGGCTTTACGCAAGTTTCCGTCAGCCACGAGGTCTCGCCATTGATGAAGCTGGTCGGGCGCGGTGATACGACGGTTGTTGACGCGTATCTGTCACCCATCCTGTCGCGCTATGTGCAACAGGTCGCGCGCGAGCTGGGTGACGGTGTGCGTCTGATGTTCATGATGTCGTCTGGCGGGTTAACGGCTGCAGGGCTGTTTCAGGGCAAGGACGCGATCTTGTCTGGTCCAGCGGGCGGTGTTGTTGGTGCTGTACAGACATCGGCCATTGCAGGGTTTGAACAAATCATCGGCTTTGATATGGGCGGCACCTCCACCGACGTTTGCCATTATGACGGCGCGTTTGAGCGGGCGTTTGAAACCGAGGTTGCTGGCGTTCGGATGCGTGCACCAATGATGCGAATTCATACGGTTGCAGCTGGTGGCGGTTCTATTCTGCATTACGACGGGGCGCGGTATAGTGTCGGGCCGGACTCGGCTGGCGCAAATCCCGGACCGAAATGTTATCGCCGTGGCGGCCCGTTGGCAGTGACTGATGCAAATGTGATGGTCGGGAAACTGCGAGCCGAAAACTTCCCGAAGATTTTCGGAGAAAATCAGGACCAACCGCTGGATGTGGAGGCCGTTCAGGCGGCGTTTGCCGACTTGGCTGATGAGATCGGCGATGGTCGCTCGCCCGCGCAGGTGGCAGAAGGATTCCTTGCGATTGCCATCGAAAACATGGCCAATGCGATCAAGAAAATTTCGGTGCAACGAGGGTATGATGTGTCCGGTTATGCGCTCACGTGTTTTGGCGGTGCAGGTGGACAGCACGCTTGTGCGGTGGCGGATGCGTTGGGGATGACGACAGTTGTTGTACATCCGCACTCGGGCATTTTGTCGGCCTACGGGATGGGGCTGGCCGACATTCGGTCCAACCGCACGCAATCCGTTGTGCAACCTTTGACCGCGGAAAACCTGTCCGATGTCAGGAATTCGATTGAGGCGCTTCGCGCCACGACACTTAACGAGCTTCGCGATCAAGGGGTGCCGTTGAGTGAAATCAATACCTATCCACGCCTGCACCTGCGCTACGAGGGAACGGATTCCCCAATCGCTGTAGATTTCGCGGATTCCGCTACGATGGTGGCAGCCTTCGAGGACGCGCATAAAAAACAATTCGGTTTCGTATTCGAGGGTAAAACCGTAGTAATCGAAGCCGCCGAAGTCGAAGCGGTTGGGGGTGGTGCCCACTTGAGCGAGCCGGAACAGTCCTTCGTTAAACACACTGCCAAAGCCACCGAAACGGCGTCTTTCTTCGCGAATGGAGAATGGTACGAAGCCGGTATTTACCGCGATCGTGTGGCGTTCACCGCTGGAATGACATTCGACGGCCCCGCCTTGATCATCGAGCCGCACCAGACCGTTGTCGTTGAACCCGGTTGGCAGGCAGAAGTAAACAAATACGACCACATCATCCTGCGCCGTGTGGTGGCACTTGCCCGCAACAAAGCGCTGGGAACAGAGGCTGATCCGGTGATGCTGGAGGTGTTCAATAACCTGTTCATGGCGATTGCCGAACAGATGGGCGTGACACTGCAAAACACCGCCTATTCGGTGAATATCAAAGAACGTGTGGATTTTTCCTGCGCCGTTTTTGCTGCTGACAGTTCGTTGGTGGCGAACGCGCCGCATATGCCGGTGCACCTTGGGTCGATGGATCGCTCGGTCGAGGCGATTATCGCACAGAACGTTGGCAAGATGCGCCCCGGTGACGTGTTCGCGCTGAACGCGCCCTATAACGGCGGCACACATTTGCCCGATATTACGGTGGTGACACCGGTGTTTGATGATGCGGGCGCCGAGATTCTGTTCTATGTGGCCTCGCGCGGGCATCATGCGGATGTGGGTGGCTCGGCTCCTGGTTCTATGACGCCGTTGGCGACAAACGTTAACGAAGAGGGGGTGTTGTTTGACAACTTCTTGCTGGTTGATCGCGGCGAATTCCGTGAAGAAGCCTTGCAGACATTGCTGACCGATCACGCTTATCCTTGCCGGAATCCGTATCAGAATACCGCTGATTTGAAGGCCCAGATTGCCGCCAATGAAAAAGGCATTCAGGAGTTGCGAAAAATGGTTAACCAGTTCGGTCTGGACGTCGTGAACGCCTATATGGGCCACGTACAGGACAACGCCGAGGAAAATGTCCGGCGCGTGATTGACGTGCTGAAAGACAGCGAGTGGGAGACGCACACAGACCAAGGCGCGGTGATTAAGCTGAAGATCTCGGTGGATAAAAAACGCCGCCAAGCGACGGTTGATTTCACCGGAACCTCGCCACAGCAGGAAAGCAATTTCAACGCACCGGAGCCTGTTGCACGCGCGGCTGTGCTGTATGCGTTTCGATTGATGGTTGACGGAAACATACCGATGAATGCTGGTTGTCTGAAGCCGATCAACATCATCATTCCTGATGATTGTATGTTGCGCCCGAAATATCCCGCAGCCGTTGTGGCTGGAAATGTTGAGACTTCCCAACATGTTACCAACACGTTGTTGGCGGCGTTGGGTGCGATGGCGAACACGCAGGGGACGATGAACAATCTGACGTTTGGCAACGACACGTACCAGTATTATGAGACGATATGTTCCGGCTCCCCTGCTGGTCCGGGCTTTAATGGAACGGATGCCGTTCAGGTGCATATGACGAATTCCCGACTGACAGACCCCGAAATTCTGGAGTTCCGGTACCCGGTTCTGCTAGAGGATTTTCATATTCGTCATGGCTCTGGCGGAAAGGGAAAATGGCACGCGGGTTCGGGCACGCGACGTACCCTTCGGTTCTTGGAACGGATGGATTGCGCGATCCTGTCATCTAGCCGCACGCTGCCCCCCAAAGGTCTTGATGGTGGCGAAAACGGCCAGTTGGGCTTGACGCAAGTGCGCCGTATTGACGGAACCGTGGAGACGTTGAAAGGCTGTGACCAGACCATTCTGGAAGCAGGCGAAGCGGTCATCGTGCAACCACCGACTGCTGGGGGATATGGCAAGGCTTAAGGCGTGAATTTCGTTATGTGAAAAAACTGTGCTAAACTGTCCCTTTAACCATTTTCTGGAGGGGCAGATGGAACGCACACCCTATTTTTCCAAGAATTCATGCAAGGCCTCGGCCGATGCTAGTGCCGAAACTGTAGATATGGAGCTAGGCCGCTCCGGCGTTCTTGGGGACGGTCCGCAGGTTTATATTCTCATCGGCGACACAAAGGTTTTTATCCCACGCGCTTCCACCAGCGAATTTTTCAACAAAGTTCGCGCGTTGGGCGATTATCTGGGCAGATAGGTACAAGAAAACCGCTGGTCGAGGGGTTCTGCGCCAAATTTTCGGGGTTTCTCGGAAGGTTCTGCTGTGGAACCTGATCTGACCGCATTGGGGTAATGCGGTCGAGTATAGCGAAGGCTATCGCGCCGTGGCTGCCCGATCTAAGCGATCGGAGCGCCTGCTGTACCAGACACCCCGATTATCGAGCGAGCTGCCAAGTGATAAAATCTTCAGATGCCCAGCGCGATAACCCCTAGTGGTTTTGTCAGAACCTTGCTCAGCGAGGTTGCTTATACTTGGAAATAATTAAGGAATGGTGAAGGGGTACTTGGGTGAACGAATGAATCATTCACTATTATTCTCCGCATTACCTTTCGTCGAGCCAAACACATGATCTGATATCGGGTTAGGGGGGTATCTGGCGACAAATACAGTAATAAAATTGTTGTTCTTATAATGTGAACTAATGCCAACTTCTAAGTGGTCATCGTCATCTAACAGTTTAGCTAAGACTCCATGCCTGCCTAACCTTTTTTGTAAATCCGATTGGGTTTCGATGTCAAAAGCAACGAGCAATCCCTCGGTATTTCTTGTTCGCCACATTTGGTAGGCGTCTATCAATTCATGATCTTCAATTTCGAACGCTAGAATATAGCAAGACCGATCTTCGTTGCCTTCAACTATAACTACTTGTTCAGATGAAGTTTGCCAGAGGGTAACTTCTTCGGGATTCATTGTTTTGCTCATGAACCGAAATATCTGGAATTGCCGTAATGCTGGCACTTCCTTCAGGTCAGCATGGTCTAATCCGGAGTTATTCTCGATTTGTTGAATGCACTTCCTATCAATCGTATCGAACAGGACATCGGCGGCTGTATATTCTTCGGCGTAAATAGAAGAGGCAAAGTTAGCTAATCCAGCGGCCAGAATTAGTCGGAATATAGAATAATGTAAAATTCGCATAATTTCGAATCCAATATCTTAAAGTTTTTATTTTTATTTGTTGTGAATACCCATTACTCACACTTCGAGTGCCCACATTCCCCGCAAGTCATACAGCCTTCGATCATCCGCAGCGCGTATTGTCCGCAGCTTGGGCAAGCTGGTGCGCGGGGGCGCTCGCCGACGGTTACGGCATCGGCTTGTGGGTCTGATTTTAATCCCAGACCTTCGCCCTCGATGAAACCGGTCTCGATCATGTGGCGCTCAATCACGCCGCCGATTGCGGCCAAGATGGACGGGATGTATTTTCCGCCAACCCATGCCCCGCCACGTGGATCGAACACGGCTTTTAGTTCTTCGACCACGAACGAGACATCGCCGCCGCGCCGGAACACAGCCGAAATCATGCGGGTAAGGGCCACGGTCCACGCGAAGTGTTCCATGTTTTTGGAATTGATGAACACCTCAAACGGGCGGCGATGTCCGCCGATCACCACATCGTTCAACGTGATGTAGATCGCATGTTCGCTCTCCGGCCATTTGATCTTGTAGGTTTGCCCCTGCAAGTTTTCAGGTCGGTCCAGTGGCTCGGATAGATACACCACTTCGCCCGCATGATCGGGCGCCTCGGCTTCTGGCTGGGATTCGACTTTTGTGCTGACGGTCAGGACTGATCCGGTCACCTCGTTGGGACGGTAGGTTGTGCAGCCCTTGCAGCCTGTATTCCATGCTTCCAGATAAATTTCTTTGAAAGATTTAAAATCGATGTCTTCGGGGCAGTTGATGGTTTTCGAAATGCTCGAATCCACCCACTTTTGCGCTGCCGCCTGCATGCGAACGTGGTCAATCGGGGCTAATGTCTGGGCGTTAACAAAATAGTCAGGCAATTCCTTATCGCCGAACTTTTCGCGCCATAGTTTGACGGCGTAATCCTCAACCTCTTCTTCGGTACGGGAGCCATCTTTTTGCAAAACCTTACGGGTGTAAGCATAGGCGAACACCGGCTCGATTCCGCTGGATACGTTGCCCGCGTAAAGGCTGATTGTGCCTGTTGGGGCGATTGAGGTTAACAAAGCGTTACGAATGCCGTGCTTGGCCACAGCGGCGCGCACTTCGTCGTCCATCGCCATCATCGTGTCGCCCGCCAGATAGGGTTTGGCATCAAACAACGGGAAAGCACCTTTTTCGGCAGCCAAATGCGCCGACGCAAAGTACGCCGCGCGCGCGATTGCTTTTAGCCATTTTTCCGTCTGTCGCGCGGCCTCGTCCGAGCCATAGCGCAAGCCGACCATCAGCAGTGCATCCGCCAAACCGGTAACGCCCAATCCGATCCGACGTTTGGCCATTGCTTCGGCTTGTTGCTGAGGTAATGGGAAGCGGCTGGTGTCCACTACATTGTCCATCATTCGAACGGCGACACTGACAAGTTCGCTAAGCGCATCGGTATCAAGCGATGCGGCCTCGTCGAACGGGTTGGCGACAAGGCGCGCCAGATTGATCGAGCCTAACAGGCATGCGCCATAAGGGGGCAGGGGCTGTTCACCGCACGGATTAGTGGCCGCGATGCTCTCAACGTAATTCAGGTTATTCTTTTGGTTGATCCTGTCGATAAAAATCACGCCCGGTTCGGCGAAATCATAGGTAGAACGCATGATTTTATTCCACAGATCGCGTGCCTGTACGGTGTGGTAAATCTTGCCGCCAAATATCAGGTCCCAGGGACCGTTAGCGTTCACGGCCTCCATAAACGGGTCGGTAACAAGAACGGACAGGTTAAACATCCTCAGGCGCGCAGCGTCCCGTTTGGCGGTTATGAAATCTTCGATGTCGGGGTGATCGCAGCGCATCGTCGCCATCATCGCGCCTCTACGTGACCCTGCTGACATGATCGTGCGGCACATTGAATCCCAAACATCCATGAATGATAACGGACCCGAGGCATCTGCGCCCACCCCGATCACACTGGCCCCTTTGGGCCTTAGGGTTGAAAAGTCGTATCCGATTCCGCCGCCTTGCTGCATCGTCAGTGCGGCTTCCTTTAGGCTGTCGAAAATCCCGCCCATCGTGTCAGGGATAGTACCCATCACGAAGCAGTTGAACAGGGTAACGGAGCGTTCGGTCCCCGCACCTGCCAGAATGCGGCCAGCAGGCAGAAACTTGAACCCTTTCAGCGCGTTGTAGAAACCCTTTTCCCACTTCGCCGGGTCGTTTTCGCTTGCCGCCAAAGATCGCGCCACACGACGCCAGCTGTCCTCAACCGTTTCGTCTATCACCTCGCCTTCAGGTGTTTTGAAACGGTATTTCATATCCCAGATGGACTGTGAAATCGGGGCAGCGAATGCAGACATACGCGTATTCTCCTAGTGATGGGTAGGGAAGTTAAGCTACGTCGCGCGGGCGGGCTTGGCAATAGATATAGACAGTGCGCGGAGGTCTGATATTAAGGGATCATGAGTGGTGAACTAAATTTGGTTAAACTTTGCGTCGGGGCCGAAAAGGTCAGCGACCTCGTTCGTTGGCGTAACGCCCGCGAGGCCGAGGCGCGCGCCAACGGCATTGATTACACTCCTAATCACATCACCCGCATGTGGCCACGCCGCGAGGCGGAGCTTCTGGACGGCGGCTCGCTTTACTGGGTTTTCAAAGGCTTGGTATTGGCGCGTCAACGCATTGTGCGGATGGATGAGGTGATCGGCGAGGATGGCATTCGCCGTTGCGCTTTGATCTTTGAACATGACTTGATGCTAACCGAGGCCCACCGTCGCCGCCCGTTCCAAGGTTGGCGATATTTGACAAAAGCCGACGCCCCGAAGGACATCGGTCTTTATCGTGAAGATCAGGAGGAAATTCCCGGCGCTTTGCGGGCCGAGCTTTCCGCCCTTGGTATACTTTAGCTTAGCGATGCCGCCGCGCGACCGATACGTTCGGCCGCCTCGGCGCCGATTGCAACCAGATCTGCGTTATCGCCCAACGTTGCAAAGCTCATCATCTTGGCGGGATCTATGAAGCGCACGAGACATTCATCTTCACCGGATTTTTCCACGGTGACGTTACACGGCAACATCAGACCGATGTCGGTTCTGGCGATCAGAGCCTTGTGGGCGAGTACTGGATTGCAGGCGCCCAGTATAGTATAGGGACGGTAATCCACGTCGATCTTGATTTTTAGAACGGTGTCTACATCGATCCGGGTTAAAACGCCGAACCCTTCGGCCTTAAGCGCCTCGGTGACGGTGCCGATCACATCGTCAAAATTGCCTTGTAGGGGGACATCGAGGCTGAATGTATCTGTCATCTTCTTGCTCCTGAAAATTTTGATGACTTTTAGTTAATAACATAATTTATATGTTCAATAGCGAAGTTTGATATCGCCGGTCACAATTTGCATACGCATGTTGAATCGCCATATTCCAACCATAATCGATCGGTATGCTGTCCAAGTCATATTCTCTACATTTTTAGTTCTCCGCCCTATATTTGGGCACAGTAAATGGTAATTTGGTATGTTTATAGAAATGCTCAAGCGTTTTCGCCGGTCCGAAACCGGTACAGTCACAATAGATATTGTAACTATTTCAGCCGTAATCGTTGGATTCGGTATGGGAGTACTATTGATCGTAAATCCCGGAATTGGCGTCGGAAAATCAACCATGGAGCCAGAGATCTCCGGAGGGTTGACAGGGCGGCTACTTGTTCGTAGCAAATAACCAAGAACCAAGAACCAAGAACCAAGAACCAAGAACCAAGAACCAAGAACCAAGAACCAAGAACCAAGAACCCCAAGTGGCCCCGTTTTCCCGATCAATATTACGACCAATATTGGGTTTAATCGGTTTGATATCATGCCGATTCTGCGCGTGTTTGCCGCGGCAGTCTGCCCCGCAGCGTATTCGCAATAGTGGCCATTTTACTGGTTGACAGTTTCGGAGGTTTTGGTGATCTTTCATTTAGCGCACAGACTGGATGCGCTGAATAATTCAGGGCCCGATAATGCCAATGGACGCCTCTTCCAAACACCAAGACAGCCTCACCGTTTCGTCAGATGCCTTGTTGGAAAGGATGGATCAATGGGGCATAGCTTATCAGCGCCACGATCATGTTCCATTATACACAGTGGCCGAGGCAAAAGCTGTCCAGCATGAATTTTTGGCTACAGAAGGTGGTGGCGGGCACATCAAAAACTTATATCTGCGAGACAACAAAAAGCGGAATTATTTGGTGGTTTCGCAACAAGATAGAAAAATTGATCTGAAAACGCTTCCCCAACTAATAGATTCAGGAAGACTTTCGTTCGGCTCCTCTGATCGGTTGATGGAAAACCTTGGCGTGCGACCTGGTGCAGTCACACCGTTAGCGATGATTACCGGCGTAAATGCGGGCGTGAAATTGTTCATTGACGAGTCATTGAGGGATTGCGCATTGATTTATGCGCACCCATTGGTCAACGATCGTACCGTTGCGTTGACACCTTTAAATCTTGAACGATTTCTAACCGAATTGGGCTGTGGCTTTAAATGGATAAAAATAGTGTAGCCACTTTGTTGTCGCCGCACAAAGCACGTTTCAACACCCCAGGTATCGCTTGTAGTTCCGCCGCTAAGGTACCAGCGGGAAGACAAGCAATATCATTGGAACCGAGACAGCAACAACCAGTATTTCCAGTGGCAGTCCTGTGCGCCAGTAATCGCCGAAGCTATACCCACCGGGGCCCATGATAAGCGTGTTGTTCTTGTGTCCAATTGGCGTCAGAAACGCGCAGGATGCGGCGATTGCGACTGCCATCAGAAAAGGATCCGGATTCACACCAAGTTTAGTTGCAACGTCAACCGCAATTGGTCCGCCGATCACTGCCGTAGCGGTGTTGTTCAGAACGTCCGAAAGCGTCATCACAATTATCATCAGGACTGTAAGTACCGCCCACGAAGGTAGCCCGTATGTTACATCGATAATGCTTGATGCGATCATCGTGGTTCCGCCGGAATCCTCCAGCGCCACGCCTAGGGGGATCATGCTTCCAAGGAGGACAATAACCGGCCATTCTATATGATCGTAGACATTCCGGATTGGCACAATTTTAAGTCCCACGTAAAGCGCGACAACTATAGCCAGCGCTGTCGCCAGATAGAGCATGCCCAGTGCCGAAATTGAAATCGCTGCCGCAAAAATGCCAATAGCCAGCCAGGAACGGCTGTGCTGTGTGACGTTTAACCCACGTTCTGCCAGTGGCAGTACGCCTAACCAGTTAACGACGTCAGGCAATTCACCGTGCGGACCGATTAGCAAAAGTATATCGCCAGCGCGTATAGGTTCGTGGCGCACGCGTTTTTCAAATCGTTTTCCCTGACGCGATATGCCCAAAAGCGCGACGCCTCGGCGTGCCTGAAGTCGCAATGAAAGAGCAGAGCGGCCCGCGATACGGGCATCACGGGGCACTACAACTTCGATTAGTTCGTGCCCGCCTGTGACGGTTTCACCGCGAGGTTGCTCGCCAAAAAACTCCAGCCCGATCGTGCCGCGGAACCGGTCCATATCTTCCGCCGCTGCTTCGACGACCAGCATGTCTTTTTCGCGAATGACGGTTCTAGCCCCAAAGCCACCAAGTCGTATTCCGTTGCGAACAACGCCTAAAATGACAACATCGTCCTCGTTGGCGCCCTCGTATAAGTCCCGAACCATTTTACCAATGGCATTAGAGTTTTCCGGTACAACCAGTTCTGCGACGTACCCATCCAGCCCGATATGGCCAGATTTACCAACAGCGCTTTCGTCCCCTTTGGGCATTAACCGCCAACCGATCGTTGCGACAAAAAGAATGCCGACGAAAGCCACCGTTAAACCAACAGGTGCGAAGTCGAACATCGAAAATGGCTCTCCAACGGCCTTTTCGCGAAAGGAAGCGATGATAATGTTGGGCGGAGTCCCGATAAGCGTTACCATGCCACCCAATATCGTAGCAAAAGACAAAGGCATTAACGTTCGCCTGACTGAGCGGCCAGCCTTGGCTGCCGCTTGAATGTCGATGGGCATGAACAGCGCCATTGCAGCAACATTATTCATAAACGCTGATAGCAGAGCGCCGGTTACACTCATCACTGCGATATGACCGCTAATAGTACGGCCCGTATCGATTATCCGTTTGGTAATAAGATCAATAGCGCCAGAATTTTGCAGGCCCCGAGAAATAATTAGAACGAGCGCTATGATTATGGTTGCCGGGTGACCGAACCCTGAAAATGCTTGATCCGTCGGTACCAAGCCTAAAACCAATGCGATCAAAAGTGCCGAAAAAGCAATCAGATCATATCGCCATCTACCCCACAGGAGCATTCCAAATACGCCTGCGAAAAGGCTGAACAATAATATTTGATCGACGGTCATGACGCTATCATTACCAGTTTTGATCCCTGCGCAAGTAGAGAATATTCAGCCCAAGGACGAGGCGGTGGCGGCCTGACCCGATTTTACATTGGTAGTCCAAATTTACAGTCTCGATTACCAGCGCCCTCGGCTGAATAATAGGTGCGCGCGTTTCTGCCATTGGATTGGTGCCGGGCTTACAGGTGTATCGCTTTCGTTCATGACGCGGATGGCCAAGACGACGGCGATAACCGCGAAGAACACACCGCCCGCCGCTTGACCAATCAACACACCTTCCGCCCCGAGCCACGCTGAGCCTGCAATAACGAACGGCCATGTTCCCAACGTATTTCGCCCCCAGTTTATCCATGCAGATTTGCCGGGGTGGCCAAGGTTGTTAAACGATGCGTTGGAAACAAATATGATCCCGTTAAAGAAATATGACAGCGCCAGGAGGCCACAAAACAGATAGATAATCGAACGGGTCAAACCTTCGGCATTGAACAGGTTCGCGACGGGTTCGCGAACGAGGAAAAGGATTGCAGTTGCAAACAATACATATATCCCGATGAACAATATCCCTGCTTTAAAGGCCCCGCGAACTCTATCCATTTGTCCAGCACCAAAATTCTGACCAACTATAGGACCAATTGCACCAGACAGGGCAAATATCACCGCGAATGCGATGGGCGTGAGACGACCAACTATCGCCATTCCTGCAACGGCTTCAGTTCCATATTTCGACATTTCCCGCATAACTATTGCCATACCTACGGGCGTTGCAACGTTTGTTAGAACTGCTGGGCTTGCGATGTTTGAAACTGCGCGAAAGTCCCGCGCCAATAAACTCGCGCTCGGTTTAGCGTATCCGTCATATCTTCGTAATACCGGGGTTAGGGCCAAGTACAGCATCAACAACCGCGCAAATACGGACGCAATCGCAGCACCTTCCAATCCCAGATCGAAACCGAAAATCAGTATCGGGTCGAGTACCGCATTCAACATTGCACCAAACAGCGTTGCAGACATGGAGCGTTTTGCGTCCCCGTGGGCACGTAATATTGCCATACTTATGATCGCTACCGAAATAAACGGCATGGTGGGCATGATTATCCACAGATAACTTGTCGCAAGGCTGGCCGTTTCGCCATGGGCCCCTAGCAATGACAAAATCGTTGGCAGCATCGGCAGCGCGATTGATGGAACAATCAGGCCCGTGAGTATTCCGAAAAATGCCACGCTCGTTGCGTATTCGCGAGCGTCAGCTGGTTTTTTCGCGCCGAGTGATCTGGACACGAGTGAACCTGCCGCGATGGACAGGCCGATATTGATGGAGTTTGTGAAGAATAGCACGGTTCCAGCGTATCCAACTGCGGCTGCCAATGCCTCGTTGCCAAGCATAGAGATGAAGATCATGTCAACGAAGTCTACGGCAAACATCGCCATCAATCCGACACTACCTGTGAATGACATAATCGAAACGTGCCGCATTAGATTTCCGCTCAGGAAAACTGGACTGTCTGTTTCACTCATCATTCGGAATCCTGTGTTGGTCCGGGCGACAATAAATAGCTGCCCCGGTTGTTTCTAACCGGAGCAGCGATTGATTTAAATAGCAGTTGGAATTTGTTCTTTATTGCTCCAGGCGATAGTCGCCGTGATCGCGAGCAATATAACTGCGGGAAGCGGGCTACCGCCAATCAAAACACTCGCGCCAATCATCGTGACAGCCAGCAAAGTCGCGCCGTAAAATGCTTCGCCCAGCACGAACAGCAGTATGGCACCAGCAACTTCAATCGCGCCGATCACATACCGGAACCATTGACCGAAACCGACAGCATCTAACGTTGCGACCATCATCTCGGCACCTGTTAGTTTTGCATAGCCTGCTGCAAGAAAGACTAAGCCTGCGAGAATTTTCAAAGCTCACAGGCCATAGTTTCTATCTTACCATTTGTAATAGCCAACCATTCGTTACAATTAAGCTGCTTGAGCTTGCGTGATGTTCAGAGCGTCAATCTCGGTTTCGGCTGATTTGATCGCGGCATCCGGATCCATAGCCAAGCCAGTTGCCGAAACATAGGTAACGTCGGTGATACCAACAAATCCCAGCACCTGCGAAAGATATGTAGTTGCGTGATCCATTGGTGAACCAACTGGGACACCACCAGATGCAACGGTCACAATCGCACGCTTGCCGGATAGCAAACCCTCAGGCCCATTTTCGCCGTACTGAAAGGTTTCTCCAGCGCGACAGATCAAGTCGATCCAGGATTTTAACGAGGCCGGAACGCCAAAGTTGTAGATTGGCATGCCAATCACCAACACATCTGCGGCGTGCAGTTCTGCAACCAGCGTGTCCGATTGAACCAACAAGGCGGCTTGATCTTCAGAACGGTCCGCGCTTGGTGTGAAGTTGCTGCCGATCCATTCTTCGGTCACAGCCGGTAATCCATCTGCTACATCCCTTTCGATAACGGTTACGTCGCCTTGGCGCGTAAAACGTTCAACGAGGCGGGTGCTTAGTTGACGGGAAACTGATCCAGATTTTCTGCCGGAACTGTCTAGTTTCAAAACTGTCAAAGGGGTCGAGGTCATTATATTCTCCATTTTTTCGCTTTCGTTGACCGGATATAGGCAAAATATATTTGAACATAAGGCCAAAATATGCACATGATGTGTGCATGAGCGAACATAACGATACACCTGAGAACTGGACCGAAATACGCACGGCTTACCACGTTGCCCGTTTGGGTACGTTAAGCGCGGCCGCAGAATATATCGGAATCCACCATGCTACCGTCATCCGTCACATCGATGCGTTGGAGTCGCAGCTTGAAAGCAAATTGTTCCACCGGCATCCGCGTGGCTATGTTCCGACGGAAGCGGGACGGGATCTAATGCAAATTGCATCCGCGACCGAGGACCAGTTCACGCAATTGGCCAGACGATTGAAGGGGCGAAACGCAAGCGTTGGCGGGGACCTGATTGTAACAACGTTAAGCGAGCTTTCCCCGTATATTACGCCGCTGTTGGTCGAATTTCAGCGACAATATCCAGAGGTACGCATTTCGTTGGTTGCTGAAGAGCGGCGGTTAAAGTTGGAATACGGCGAGGCTCACGTCGCGCTGCGCGCCGGACCAAAGCCACAAGAACCAGACAACGTTGTACAACCACTTTGCCAACTGTCTGTGGCATTGTTTGCGCATAAGGATTACGTCAAAAAATACGGCATGTTGGTTGCTGAAGCAGATGCATCAAATCATAGATTCGTGATGAGTCAAACTGCAAATTCAGCAGCGCCATTTCATGCGTGGATCAAGCAACATGTTCCTGTCGAAGCCGTTACTTTTCGCTCCAACCAGGTGCGGAGCCTGATTGATGCGATAAATAGTGGCGCAGGTATCGGTTATTTGACCAAGAAGTCTGGGGGTGCAAATCCTGACTTAATCCAGATGACGGCGGGAAGGCCGGAATGGGAATCCACGCTTTGGATCGTGACCCACATCGACTTGCACAGAACGGCCAAAGTGCAGGCGTTGGTGAAATTCCTCAAAGAAAATTTCTAGATTTAGGTGCGATCGATAATAGCGCGGTTCCGCTCAAATGTGTGCAACACACCCAGGCATTCAACGATCACGAGTGTGGGCTAAGTTTTTGTAAAGGCGCTAATAAAATTATGATAGCTTTGCTTCGGAGTTCGCTTTTGCGTCGCAAAATCGACGTGCACTAGGCCGAAACGTTTCTCGTAACCAAATGCCCACTCATAGTTATCCAGAAGCGACCAGTAGAAATAGCCCTGAATGTTTGCGCCACGGTCGATAGCGCCCTTGATTTCTTGCATGTGCTGCTGAACAAAATCCCAGCGTTCCGGATCATTGACTAGGTTATTCGCGCAAATGTCATTTCGAGCCATGCCATTTTCCGTAACGTAGATCGGTAAGTCGCCGACGTACTCGTCTTTTATTCGAGACAGCAGCGAACCCAGACCTTGGGGGTAAACCTCCCAGCCGATGTCGGTTTTTGGTAACTCTCCATGTGCGGTTTTATAGTGCGGCCAATCCGTCGCTGGATCGAGGGAAACTATCTGGCGCGTGTAGTAGTTCACGCCCAGCCAATCTATGGGTTGTTGAATCCGCTCCATATCCTTTTCCCATCCGTCTGGTAAAAAGGGCGCCATGCCGCTCAAAGCTTCGTCAGGATACTTGCCATGTGTCAGTGCTTCGACGAACCAGCGGTTAAAAATGGCATCGCATGTAGCGGTAGCGGCAAGGTTTTGCGGCGTGTTATCCAAGCTTTGCGCATACTCAAAGTTTAGCACAATTCCCAATTCCTTTTGCCCACGCGCGCGCATTCTATCCATGACCTCCGCATGTGCTAACAAAACGTGATGCATTGCCCGGGAGGCCGCGCGAAGGTCGGTCAATCCCGGTGCATGATGCCCAAGAAAATGTGACAACCAGGCCACGCACCACGGTTCATTTAATGTTGCTACGGTCTCTAGGCGATCCCCAATCCGATCAAGCACGACATCAGAATAATCGCCGAACCATTTTGCGATTTCAGGGTTTGTCCACCCACCCTGATCGGCAAGCGCCGCCGGAAGTTCCCAATGATAGAGTGTCAAGTATGGTTTCAGCCCGCGCTCCAGTGTTGCATCAACCAACCGATCATAGAAATCCAACCCTTGCTGATTTACAGGGCCGCGACCTTCGGGCAATATTCTGGCCCAATTTGTTGAAAACCGGTAGGCATCCAGCCCTTTCAACAAGTCCAAATCACCCTCGTATCGATGGTAATGGTCACAAGCAATCGCCCCGTCTTCTCCGTTCACGACATTGCCGTGCTTTGCCGCGAACTGGTCCCAGTGGGTATTGCCTGCGCCGCCGAACGACTGCCCTTCGATCTGGTAGGAGGATGTAGCTGCACCAAAAGTAAATTCAGACGGGAAGTCTTTGAATGTCAACATAATCTAATCCTGTTTTGGCGCTGGACCGGTCGACATACCGACCATAAGCTCGCTTTCCAACAAAACGTTGCGGTATTCCGTATCGGGATTCGCGATGATTTCTAAGAGCATCTCTGCGCAAAGCCGGCCCGCTTGCCGAACCGGAGATCTTGCAGCGGTGAAAATTGGTATATTGCTGCCATTCTTAAGATATGAAAGGTCGTCGTCATGAATTACGACCGACACATCACGGCCCAACGTTTTTCCGGCATCACTTATAGCGCGGCGCGCACCTATCGCCATGCTCATTGACGAGACTAAAAAGGCCGTTGGGGGCGCGCTTTCGGCCAACATCCGTTTGGCATTTCGAAAGCCGAGCTCTTCAGTCATTTCACCTGCCGCCATTAGATCTGGATCGATTGGGATATCACGTGCAAGCAACGCCGCTGCATATCCTTCCCTTCGCCGCCGCGCGAAATCCATGGATTCAAGGCCGTTCAACAGACCAATTCTTTTGTGACCGAGATCCAATAGGAATTCCGTGGCCCGCAAAAATGAATGGCGATTGTTGACGTCTACCCAATTGTAACGATCCTCGTTATCGCCAGCTCGCCCGTGTACGACAAACGGGATGTTAAGCTCTGTTAAAAGTGCGATACGTGGATCTTCAGCGTGTGGACCATGGATAATCACCCCGTCGACGGACCGACCAGAGCGGAACTTGCGGTAGGCATTTTCTTCGTCAACGTCGGCTACGACCGACAGTAGAATGTCGTATCCATTATCTGAATATATCTCTCCGGCACCTGCGATGAAGTCGGCGAAAACAGGGTTGACCATTTCGTGTTGAGTCGAAAGCGGGACCACATGTCCAATCGCCATCGAGCGCCCCGTTGCCAAGCCTTTGGCCCGCATATCCGGTTTGTAATTATGAATATTCGCAGCTTCCATCACCCTTTTTCGCGTTGCTTCACGCACTTCAGGATACCCGTTTAGCGCCCGGCTAACCGTAGTTTGGGACAGTCCCAGAATACCCGCCAATTCCTTAAGGTTCATAATCAAAGCGCTTTCAATTTTTTAGTCGACACTAGTAATATTATTTACAAAGGTCAAAGATTATTTGGCGTGTAGATCGCTCAGCAATGCATATAAGCCTTAAATTTAAGGTAATGCTGATTGATATTTGACAGATGAGAAAGAATCAACAATACTTCCATCATCCAAAGCGCTTTGAAAAACGATTCTAATCGCGCTCTTTATTGGAGAACAGTGGAGGAAATAATGAAAAAATTACTATTTGCGAGCGTTGCTTTTGCGGCCCTTGCAGCTAACGCAGGATTTGCAGGAAGCCATCTTGCAGGCGAACAGATCACAGTGTTTGGACCGTGGCTTGGCCCGGATCAGGAAAATGCCGAAGCGGTGCTCGCTGAATTCGCTAATCAAACAGGCGCCGATGTGCGTTATGTTGGTTCGGACAGTTTCGAGCAGCAAATTCGTGTCGATGCCGAGGCCGGGTCTGCCCCGAATATTGCGATTTTCCCACAGCCCGGTCTGGCTGCCGATATGGCGCGGGATGGTTTCTTGACACCTTTAGAAGACGGAACAGGCGACTGGATTCGTGATAATTATGCAGCTGGTCAGTCTTGGGTTGATCTTGGGACTTATGCAGGGGCCGATGGCAACGACGCGCTTTACGGGTTCTTCTATAAAATCGACGTAAAATCACTCGTTTGGTATGTGCCGGAAAACTTTGAAGATGCTGGATACGACGTGCCGACTTCTATGGAAGACCTGAAAGCTTTGTCAGACCTGATCGTAGCTGATGGCGGTACGCCTTGGTGTATCGGATTGGGTTCAGGCGGTGCCACTGGTTGGCCAGCAACGGATTGGGTTGAAGACCTGATGTTACGCACCCAGCCAGCAAGTGTTTATGACGAATGGGTTGCAAATGAGATTCCATTTGATGATCCACGTGTTATTGCTGCAATCGATGAATTTGGTGCGTTTGCGCGCAACGATGCATATGTTTCCGGTGGTGCCGGCGCAGTTGCATCGACAGATTTCCGTGACAGCCCGAAGGGTATGTTCAGCTCGCCACCGCAGTGCTACATGCACCGTCAGGCTAGCTTTATCCCAGCGTTCTTCCCTGAGGGAACTGTGGTCGGTGAAGATGCAGACTTCTTCTACTTCCCTTCATATTCAAGCAAAGAATTGGGTAATCCCGTTCTTGGTGCAGGCACGGTTTGGGGTATCACAAACGATAGCCCGGGTTCGCATGCTCTAATCGAGTATTTGCAATCACCTGTTGCGCATGAAATCTGGATGGCACGTAAAGGATTCCTGACACCTCACAAAGGTGTAGATACATCCGTATTTGGCGATCCAACTTTGCAGAAGATGAATGACATCTTGCTCAATGCGACAACATTCCGGTTTGACGGTTCCGACCTGATGCCTGGTGGTGTTGGTGCCGGTTCGTTCTGGACGGGTATGGTTGACTATGCTGGCGGTAAATCTGCCGGAGATGTTGCCACTGAAATTCAAGCGTCTTGGGATGCTTTGAAGTAAGTAGCAATAAAAGCGGAACTCCGGCCCAAGGGCCAATTGGGTCGGAGTTCCCATAAAACTTTCCACAACCATTCGAGGCAAGGAGCGCACGATGCATCCAGCATTACAGGGTCTTATCACCATTATTGTCGGCGTTAGCGGTTGTGTCGGGTATTTCTACTTTTCGAACCAGTTTTTAGACAAGGTGTTGTTTCCACCCCGCGGACCAAACGCTGGGCGAAACATCAACCGCGCTGAAATGATCCGGCCATGGCTTTTCTTGTTTCCTTCCCTATTGGCGCTGGGCCTGTATCTGGCTTATCCCGTTGTCGAAACAATGCGTATGTCCTTGATGGAGCGTGTCCCCGGTGGAGGCTCTGAATTTGTCGGGTTGGATAATTATCGACAAATGGTCAATGAATCAAAATTCTGGGAAGCACTAAGAAACAACATATTGTGGCTGATCGTAGTCCCCGCACTTTCCACCACATTCGGCCTGTTGGCTGCGCAACTAACCGACCGCATCAAATGGGGCAATATAGCCAAATCAATAATTTTCATGCCAATGGCGATATCATTCGTCGGGGCGGCTGTGATCTGGAAACTCGTCTATGATACCCGCCCGATTGATCAAGACCAGATCGGTGTGTTGAACGCGCTATACCTATGGTTTGGTGGCGAGGCACCCCAAACTTGGCTTACAATTCCATTCTGGAACAGTTTTTTCCTTATGGCAGTTCTTGTCTGGATTCAGACCGGCTTTGCGATGGTGATCCTTTCAGCCGCGCTGCGTGGTATTCCAGAAGAAACCATAGAGGCGGCGATCCTCGACGGTGCCAACCCGTTCCAGCTGTTCTTCAAAATTAAGATGCCGCAAATATCCGGCACAATTGTCGTGGTTTGGACCACCATCACCATCGTTGTGCTTAAAGTCTTCGACATTGTTTTTGCCATGACAAATGGACAATGGGAAACGCAAGTGCTGGCGAACTATATGTTCGACAAGCTGTTCCGCGCAAACGACTGGGGTGTTGGCTCGGCCAGTGCGATGGTCATCATGCTGCTGGTGATGCCGATCCTGATCTGGAACGTGCGCAACGCGCGCAAAGAAATGCAATAGGGGGCTGATATGGATAATATTGCCGGAACAAAATCAAGCCTCACTTGGGCGGTTCACATATCTGTCGTGTTGCTTGTAGCATTGTGGTTATTTCCCACGGTCGGGCTACTGGTTTCCTCGTTTAGAACGTCTGACCAGATCGCGACCAGCGGTTGGTGGAAGTCTATGTTCCCGTCCGAGCAGAACATGATCATACGCGCCGATGCCCCTGAAATGCAGGTGCTGGAAGGTGATATTTACGTTATCGAAGGGGACTTGTTTGACCCTGAAAAAGAAGTTGTTGTTTCGGTTTACGGCATATCTTCGCGGGCGATCAATGCTTTTGAAGTAGGAGAGACAGGTGCGTTGTCAAAAGGGGGCGATATCGTCGTTTCGGCTGACGGACACTACCGGATGACCAATTCCGAGCCATTTACCGGCGGTCGCGGCCAGCGGATATTTGTCACAGCACAATCGCCGCCGGAATTCACGCTGGCAAATTACAAAAATGTACTTTTTGACCCCAATAATCGCGAAGGCATGTTGTCGGCGTTTTTCAACACCTTAACCGTGACGATTCCAGCGACAATTATCCCGATTTTGGTGGCCGCTTTTGCTGCTTACGCCTTGGCCTGGATGGATTTTCCGGGCCGCGCGCTGCTGATCGCAGCGATTGTTGGTTTGCTTGTCGTTCCATTGCAACTTGCCCTCATCCCATTACTGAAGTTTCACAATGAAATAGGTATTGGTAAAGGCTATTTGGGCGTTTGGATGGCCCATACCGGCTTTGGCTTACCGCTGGCGATCTACCTGTTACGTAACTATATGGTCGGGCTGCCGCGGGATATCATCGAGAATGCGCGTGTAGACGGCGCCTCGGAATTTCAGATATTTGTGAAAATAATTCTTCCGTTAAGTTTTCCCGCGTTGGCGTCCTTTGCAATTTTTCAGTTTTTGTGGACTTGGAACGACCTGCTGGTGGCGTTGGTATTCCTGATTGATTCAACGGGCGAAACCACAGTTATGACTAAACAGATTGTCGAATTGCTGGGAACACGCGGCGGCAACTGGGAAATCCTAGCGACCTCGGCCTTTGTTTCAATTGCGGTGCCGTTGGCCGTGTTCTTCGCCCTGCAAAGATACCTTGTTCGTGGCCTCTTGGCTGGATCAGTTAAATAGAAATGAAAAATACAATGACAGCACTTCAAGCGACGATCCCCGAGGCCGATCAAGATTGGTGGCGTGGGGCGGTGATTTATCAGATTTACCCGCGCAGTTTTCAAGATGCCAATGGGGACGGGATCGGGGATTTGGCGGGAATTGTGAAACGCCTGCCCTATGTTGCCTCGTTGGGGGTGGATGCGATCTGGATTTCTCCGTTTTTCACATCGCCTATGGCCGATTTTGGCTATGACGTGTCTGATTATTGCGACGTAGATCCAATGTTCGGGACACTTGCAGATTTTGATGCGGTGATTGAAACGGCGCATGCGGTCGGTTTGAAAGTGATGATTGATCTGGTGCTAAGCCATACATCTGACCAGCATCCGTGGTTTGTGGAAAGCAGGGCTGACACCGATAACGCCAAAGCAGACTGGTATGTATGGGCAGATGCCAAACCCGACGGAACACCACCGAATAATTGGTTGTCCATATTCGGAGGGCCGGCTTGGCACTGGGATGCGCGCCGCTGTCAGTACTATCTGCATAACTTTCTGACCTCACAGCCCGATCTGAACTTACACACCGATGCGGTACAAGAGGCCCTTTTAGACGTTGCACAGTTCTGGTTGGAGCGAGGTGTGGACGGGTTTCGGCTCGATACCATTAATTTCTATTTTGCCGACAAGGAACTGCGGGATAACCCTGCATTGCCGCCAGAGCAACGCAATGACCGCATCGCACCCGCAGTGAACCCCTACAACCATCAACTGCATATACACTCCAAAAATCAACCAGAAACACTTGGGTTTTTGCGTCGACTGCGCGCAATTATGGACCCCTACAATGCCGCAGCCGTTGGCGAGGTTGGCGATGCCCACCGAGGTCTGGAAATTCTTGGGGAATACACATCCGGTGATGATCTGATGCAAATGTGCTATGCCTTCGAAATGCTAACCGGTGGCCGGCCTTCTGCCGAATATATTGCGGATGTCTTCGCCACTGTTGACAAAGTTGCTGCTGATGGTTGGGCGTGCTGGGCGTTTTCAAACCACGATGTCAATCGTCACGCCAGCCGTTGGGACCTATCCGGTCCTGCCGAGCGTACTTTCATAACTCTTTTGATGTGCCTTCGCGGCTCCGTCTGTCTTTACCAGGGTGAAGAGCTGGGGTTGCGCGAGGCGGATATTGCATTTGAGGATATTCAAGATCCTTACGGCGTCGAATTCTGGCCCGAATTCAAAGGACGTGACGGATGTCGCACACCAATGGTTTGGTCTGCGTCAAACTCGAATGGCGGGTTCTCGGACGCTTTGCAAACATGGTTGCCAGTGCCCGCCGAACACCTTCCGCACGCGGTTTCAACATCCGAAAGTGATCCGGCTGCGCTTATCCACCACTATAGACGGGCGATCGCATTGCGGCACACACACGCCGCTTTGACACTAGGCGATCAATTGGGGATGACAGCAACGGGCAATGTTTTGAGTTTCACCAGAACGTGGGCCACCGAAACGCTGTTCTGCGCATTTAATTTAGGTGACGATCCGGCGCAAGTAGCCATGCCCACGGGGCACTGGACCCTAAGCGGGAAAGATTTGAACTCGGCGCAGGCCGAAGAAGCCGGAGTTGTCAATCTAGGACCGTGGCAGGTCTGTCTGGCTTGCAAAACACACAATCTGAAAGGCGCTTGAAATGGCTGATCTACTAATGACAGATATTGCCAAGGCTTATGGCAAAGTCGAGGTTCTCAAGAACATTAACCTTGATATTAAAACCGGCGAGTTGATGGTATTTGTCGGACCTTCGGGCTGTGGCAAGTCGACTTTGCTACGTATGGTTGCCGGTCTGGAAAAAATCACCGGCGGCACGCTTGAAATTGACGGCGTTGTGGTGAATGACGTACCCCCGTCGCAACGCGGGATCGCCATGGTCTTCCAGTCTTACGCGCTTTATCCGCATATGACCGTGCGCGAAAATATGTCTTTTGCGTTGAAAATTGCCAAAAAATCGAAAACCGAAATCGATGACGTCGTGACCAAAGCCGCACGGATTTTGCAACTAGAAGATTTGCTTGACCGCCTTCCCAAGGCACTGTCAGGTGGGCAGCGCCAACGGGTCGCCATCGGACGCTCGATTGTGCGTGATCCGAAGGTTTATTTGTTCGACGAACCACTTTCCAATCTTGATGCCGCGCTGCGGGTCGCGACCAGGATAGAAATCGCCGAGCTAAAGGAAAGTATGCCGGACAGCACTATGATCTATGTTACCCACGATCAGGTAGAGGCGATGACGCTGGCCGATCGCATTGTGGTTCTGGCAGACAAGGGGATCGCCCAAGTCGGCACGCCTTTGGACCTGTACGAGCGCCCACAAAATGAATTTGTCGCGCAGTTTATAGGCTCTCCGGCGATGAATTTGTGGCCCGGAAGAATTGTTGGTACGGGAAAACAAACCGAAATCGCATTGGACGGTGGAGGACGCGCTATTTCCGATGTGCCAACAGAAGACGGGGACATGGGCTTGGCCGTCAATGTCGGCGTGCGACCGGAAGACTTGACCATCGTTGAAGGCAACCCCGTTTATACTGGTAGGGTCAAGATCACCGAGTTGTTAGGTGAGATCACTCAAGTCCATTTCGAGGTTGTTGGCGACGGGGACGGCATCATCGTTAAACTGCCAGGAATTGTCCATGAGCTTAGGGGGAGGGAGCTTCACCTAGGGGCCGAACCTTCCAAAGTGCATCTGTTTTGCAAAGGGCAATCCCTGCTTTACAGGTAGAGATCCTTGATCTGATTTTGTACAGCGGCTATGCATCGAGGATATGACCTGACACTAGATCGAAAAGGGGGGGCGCCCCCTTTTTTGCTTGATGCTCACTGGAACTGAATTGGCTCAGCGAAAATTTTTCAACCGCATAGACCGCTTCGCAATCAACTATTCAAAACGTCAATCCGAACTTCCTGAGTTGCAAATCGTGCACTATGGATTCGAACGACTACTTCGCCGGATTCGCGTTCTGATCTAATCCAAAACGCGGTCGCCCCGCCTTTCAGCGCCGTTGTGTTCGGCCCGATAATTGTGGCAGGACCATCGACTTCAATGGTTATTGGTAGGTCAATATAGGGTAGCAAGTTGCCGGCTTGATCTAATGCTTTTACCGAAATCCTAACCTCGTTTCGATCTTGTGAAAGGGTAGGGCAATCAGCTTTTACGTCAAGCTTGGTTGCGACAGGATCCGCAAGCAACGTTCGCGTGATAATCGGAGCGTTATCGACATAACCAACCATTTCGATGTCCGTCCATTCCATGCCCCAATGGCCTACTTCACCGCCGGACAGATCGCTTTCTCGAAGCATGAATGGTGGGTGCGGGAGATGGGAAAACGTCTTGGTGTCTGGCTGAAGATCGACACTGGTGCCATTTGGGAAATTAAGCCGAAGGAAGTCACAATTTGACAGGATCATCAGTGGGAGTGTTCCGCCAATATTCCTTTCGCCGCGCGCCCAACAGGTTACCGGTTGCAGAACAGCGCGACTTTTGGGGGAACCTTGGCTTGCATAGGCGTAAGCGGCGAATTTGGGTTCGCGGAATATCGTCATGACACCGTGGTGACAGATGCGATCGCCCGAACCAAAGTCTTTATGAGTGTTGTAATCGAACATACACCAACCGATACAACCGGCGATGTTGTCGTCGCCATAAGCGGCATTCAGTACTTCTAAATGCCGTGTAACGTGTTCGACTTGGCGTTGTTCTTGATCCGATACTTTGGTTGGAAACATGTGTCCGTTGTATTCGGTTACCAAATACGGCGTTTTCTGCGGAAGCTCGGTTACTTCTGATTGTTCACGCAGTGGGGTTCGCGGTCGGTTTTCATGAGGCATTTCAAATTCGCCAAGAACGAAGTCATTCATGGTGTAGACATCTTCCAAAAAGGAGCTACCCGTGTCCTTTCGTATACCACCGGTTTGACGGGTCGAGTCGAGCTGGTGTGCCATTGCGTTTGTTCGCAAGTAGAACGCGTCGTCGTCTTCAGATTCATTTATTCTAACGCCCCATAGAATTATTGAGGGGTGGTTCCAGTCCCGCTCAATCATACGCCGAACGTTTTGTACGGATTCTTCCTTCCACGTTTCACCACCGATATGTTGCCAACCAGGAATTTCCTCTAAAACAAGCAAACCGATTTCATCACACCGGTCCAGAAAGGCGTTCGATTGTGGGTAATGCGAGGTGCGAACAATATTGCAGGCGAGCTCGCATTTAAGAATGTCCGCATCGCGTTCTTGCGAGGTTGGCCCTTGTGCGTATCCTGAATAGGGGAAGGACTGGTGGCGATTAAGGCCGATCAGTTTTAGTTTTTCACCGTTTAACCTAAACCCATCGGCGGAAAATTCGGCTGTTCGGAAACCAAATTTCTGTTGAATACGGTCAATGCCGTTATCGGATTGAAGCGATATGCGAACTTGGTACAAATATGGGTTCTCGAGTTCCCAAAGCTGGATTTCGGCCAACTCGGAAAATTCGATCGCAGTTTCTACGCCTGCGATTTCGGCGGTTTGTGTCGCAACCAACGCCGAGCTTGCATCGAAGAGTTCCGCCTTCAGCGTTCCGTTCAAGGGAAGGTCATTCGGATTGGACAGGAAACAATTGAGCCACACCGATTTATTCGTATCGAGGACATCTTTTGTTTCGATTTTTACATTTTGAATCGAAACTTGATCAGTGATTTTCAACCAAATTTCGCGATAAATCCCGGCGTAGGTCAGGTAATCGATTTGCCCACCGAACGGTGGGATTTCAGGGTTTTCAGTCCCATCAACACAAACAGTAATTAGATTACCGCTCGGTTTTAGATGCGGAGTTAATCTCACCTCGAAGGGCGTGTACCCATCTTTATGGCCACCAATTTGGGCGCCATCCAAAAATACGCGGGTGTTCGCCATAGCGCCATCAAAAATTAGGCTAACTTCTTTACCTGTGAAATCAGCGCTCCCATCGAGATGCTTTTGATAGGTAAACTCGCGCTGGTAGCTGGTTTCATCGAAGTAATCGAGTGGAAGTTCGACCGCCGTATGTGGCAGATCAACAGCAGCGCTGTCGAGCGGCTCTGTTGTCCACGACGGTGAAAAACCTTCTTTGAAATTCCAGGATTGGCAAAAGTTTGATAGTCTAGGCATGGTTTTCCCAATCCAAAATATTTGTTGAAGCTAGCGCAGTCGTGCGTCTGTTTTATCGTCGAAGAACATAAGTGTTGCCGCATCAATAGAGACGCCGAAGCCCGAACCATCAATTACATCTTCTTCGTTTTTCGATTCAACAACAATACGCTCGCCCGTTGGCGCGTTGAGGTAAACATAGGATACGCCGCCCAACTGCTCTGTGATATCGACAGTGAAGTTACCGCCGTTGGCATTTAACGACATATTTTGCGGACGTATTCCAACGTTGATCGTCGAACCTTCTGGCGGCAGGTTTATTTCGGTGGAAATAGTTTGATTTCCGAGTGCAGCAATTTTAAAACCGCCGTCGACTACCACACCCTTCAGGAAATTCATACCAGGCGAGCCAATGAACCCGGCAACAAATTTGTTGCCAGGGTTGCGATAAAGCTCGAGGGGGGAGCCGACCTGCTCGATATACCCATCCCGAAGAACAACGATTTTGTCAGCAAGCGTCATAGCTTCGACCTGATCGTGCGTCACGTAAATCATCGTCGCGCCGATTTCATTGTGAAGCCGCGCGATTTCTGCGCGCATTTCAACCCGAAGTTCAGCATCTAGGTTGGACAGTGGTTCATCAAACAGAAAAACTTCAGGCCCGCGAACAATCGCGCGACCAATCGCAACACGTTGACGTTGCCCACCAGACAAGGCTTTGGGCTTTCGATCTAGATAGGGGCCAAGTTTAAGAATGTCAGAGGCTTCTTGAACTTTGCGTGCGATCTCGGCTTTGGGAACTTTGTTCATTTTCAAGCCGAACCCGACATTTTCGGCAACGGTCATATGCGGATAAAGTGCGTATGTCTGAAACACCATTGCCACACCGCGATCAGCCGGATCAACTGTCGTTACGTCGCGCGATCCAATCGAGATTTGACCGCTGGTTGTGTCTTCTAACCCGGCAACCATCCTTAACAATGTCGATTTTCCACACCCTGACGGGCCCACAAAAACGCAAAAATCTCCGTCATTGATCTCTAAATCGACGCCGTGAATGACCTGAACGGGGCCATATTTTTTGGTCAGGTTCGAAAGTGTAACTCCAGACATGTGGTTATTCCTTATGAGTCATTAGTTGCGGTTTTCGGGGAAATGCCACGATTCAGCAGCCTCGCCGATTTGTTGTGCGGTAGCGAGTAGGTCCGGTTTCATTTTTTCCAGATCAGCCAAAGAGTGGCGGTGGGTCGAACTTGTAATTGACATGCCACCCACAACGCGCCCGCTTTTCGTGAGAATTGGGGCGGCAATGCAAATGATGTGGGGTTCGTGTTCTTCGCGGTCAAATGAAACGCCGACATTCCGGATTTCGTCCAACTCGGTGCGCAGTGCTTCGGGCGTTGTTAAGGTGTTGTCGGTATAAGCAAGGAAAGCTTGCTGTCCGATAGCACGATCTTGTTGTTTCTGTTCCAGAAACGCCATCATGACTTTTCCAACGCCCGTGCAATACCCCGGACCGACCTTTCCCGCCTGTGAAAACATGTCGATAGGGGACAACGCATTGCGCTTGTCCACATATAGAACCTGTCCGTTGTCTAGTTGTGAAAGGTGAACTGTCTCGCCAACTTTTGCAGAAAGCGCATCGATGAATGGTCGTGCAATCGGTGCCAGCGAGCTTTGTTGCCAAGCGGCATGTGCGAGCCGAACAAGGCGTACACCGAGGCTATATTCCTGCCGGACAGGGTCGTACCCAAGCATCCCCTGATTCGTTAATGTCTGCAGCAAGCGGTAAAGCGTGGCTTTTGGGTAGACGCTTTTCGAAAGTAGTTCCGTGAACCGTACCGGGCGACCGATAGAGGCGACTTCATCCAACAAAGCCAAGGCCTTGCCCACAGTTCCATCTGATTTGGTTACTTGGTTCATGCTGCTTTCGATCCCATGTTTCGCGATTGTTGATGTTCGCGGCTATTGACAACCTTACACGTATTGCACATAGTTTCAATTAATAAAACTAGGTTCCACTATATGGAACATAATGGGAGAGGAAGTCAATGACTAATATTATCCAGAAAAACCTTATCGCAGTTGCGGTGAGCGCTGCATTGGGCACTACTGCCTACGCTGGCGAAATTGTTATCAATACTGATACATCTGACCCCGCACCAAAGGCCGCTTTTGAAGCCGTCATCGCGGGATTTGAAGCCGAGAATCCAGACGTTTCCGTCACATGGAACTTGTTCGATCACGAGGGCTATAAATCCTCGATCCGTAACTTCCTGACGGCTGATGCGCCTGATCTGGCAAACTGGTACGCTGGTAACCGCATGTTGCCATTCGTAAACGCTGGCCTATTTGCATCTGTTGACGATGTATGGGAAGAAAATGGTCTGAACGATTCACTAGCTTCTGCCGCTGGTTCGATGACTATTGATGGACACAAATGGGGCGTTCCGTACACATATTACCAATGGGGCGTTTACTATCGCAAAGACATCTTTGCTGATCTAGGCATCGATGTTCCTACGAATTGGGAAGAGTTCAAAGCTGCGGGTGCAACACTTAACGAAAATGGCGTTACACCAATCACAATCGGTTCCAAATACCTTTGGACTGCTGGCGGTGTATTTGACTACTTGAACCTTCGTACAAACGGCTACGATTTCCACATGGCATTGACCAAGGGTGAGATCGCTTGGACTGATGACCGTGTTCGCGCAACAATGGCCAACTGGTTAGAGTTGATCGAAGCTGATTTCTTCCTTGAAAACCACGCTGCATACAGCTGGCAGGAAGCGTTGCCACCAATGGTTCGTGGCGAAGCTGCCATGTACATTATGGGTAACTTTGCGGTTGCGCCACTTCGTGAAGCGGGTCTGACGGATGATCAACTAGGGTTCTTCCAGTTCCCTGAAATCACACCGGGCATTGAACTTGCGGAAGATGCGCCAACTGACACGATCCATTTGACTGCTAATGCGAAAAACCCTGTCGATGCGAAGCGTTTCTTGGCATACCTTGCGCGCGCTGATGTTCAGACTGAAATCAACGCAACACTTGGTCAGTTGCCTATCAACTCCGGTTCTACCGTTGCTGACGATGTGTTCTTGCAGGCTGGTTTCGAAATGCTGTCAAACACGAATGGCATCGCACAGTTCTTTGACCGTGATGCGCCAGCGGAAATGGCCAAAGCAGGCATGGAAGGTTTCCAGGAATTCATGGTTAAACCTGATCGTCTAGAAGCAATTCTGGAACGTCTCGAAAAAGCACGCCAACGCGCTTACTAAAGAACACTAAGGGCCAGTTCTTTAGGATAGGCATCTCCCGCAAATTGCGGGGGGTGCCAAAAACAAATAATTCACCATTCAGGAGAGCAAAATGTCATCATTTGCAAAATACTGGAAAGCAAATCAGGTGCGGCTCGCCCCTTGGGTGTTTTTAACACCAGGAATATTTATGTTCCTGATGTATGTTATTTTTCCGATATTCCAGTCAGCCAGCCTTTCCCTTTATGAATGGGACGGTCTTGGCGAAAAAGAATACGTCGGCTTGCGCAATTACGTCGAACTGATGGACGACGAGGCGTTTTATACCTCGCTTAAAAACAATGTTATCTGGCTTGTTTTATACATGCTGGCAATTCCGGGCGGTTTGTTCGTGGCGCTATTCCTGAACCAGACGGTTCGTGGTATCCGCATTTATAAGTCGCTATTCTTTTTTCCTTTCGTGATTTCGCAGGTAGTTGTTGGCCTTGTGTTCACTTGGTTCTATGACCCCAGTTTCGGGCTTCTGAATGTCGTCATCCAATCTTTTGGGTTCGATCCGATCGCCGTTTTGGCTGACGAACGCTTCGTGACCTACGGCATTATCGCCGCCGGCCTTTGGCCGCAAACTGCCTATTGTATGATCTTGTATTTGACGGGACTTAACGCCGTTGACCCTGAACAAATCGAGGCTGCACGCCTTGATAATGCAAAGGGGTGGAAAATGTTGTGGTATGTGATCTTACCGCAGTTGAAACCGGCAACGTTTATTTCGATCGTCGTAACTGTAATCGGCGCGCTACGGTCCTTTGACCTTGTCTCGATCATGACGGATGGTGGGCCATGGGGTTCAAGCCGCGTTCTAGCATTCTACATGTACGAAAAAGCATTCTCGGAATATGGCTTCCGCATGGGATATGGCGCGGCGATTGCTGTCGTCTTGCTAGGCATAATGTTGGTCTATATTTCCGGTGTTCTTTACAAAATGTACCGCGACGAGAAGGGCTTATAAGATGTTTCCTAAACCAATAGAGAAATCCTCGGCAACGGTTCAGAACCTTTATAAGGTCGCGCTGCCCTTTGCCTTGATAATCTGGCTTTTGCCACTGATTGCGGTAGCTTTGACGTCCATTCGTTCAGCGGGTGATTTAACTTCGGGTAATTATTGGGGTTGGCCGACATCGTTCAATATGGTCGAGAATTACACCGCCGTTTTCACCAACTCGCCAATCGCGAAATATATCTTGAACAGTTTCAAGGTGACCATCCCGACTGTCTTAGGCGTAATCGTTTTGTCCAGCATGACTGGGTTCGCATTGGGTGTCTATAAATTCAAGGCAAACCTGTTCGTATTTTTCTTATTTGTTGCGGGCAACTTTGTACCCTTCCAGATCTTGATGATCCCGGTGCGTGAACTGACTTTGAACCTTGGTGTCTACAACACCTCGACAGGTTTAGTGTTGTTCCACGTTGCCTTCCAAACCGGGTTTGCAACGTTGTTTATGCGCAATTTCATCAAGGCGTTACCGTACGAGTTGATCGAGGCCGCGCGTGTTGAGGGCGTCTCGGAGTTTCGTATATTCTGGTACGTTGTTTTGCCCCTGATGAAACCCGCGATGGCGGCGCTTTCGGTGCTGATATTCACGTTTATCTGGAACGATTATTTTTGGGCGACGGTTCTGACGCAGGGTGCTGATACACAGCCCGTAACCGCAGGTCTTTACTCCTTGAACGGACAGTGGGTCGCTGCATGGCATCTAGTTTCCGCGGGCTCAATCGTTGCTGCTATGCCGCCAGTAATCATGTTCTTTTTGATGCAAAAACACTTCATCGCGGGCTTGACGCTCGGTGCTGTTAAATAGGAATTACAATGGCGAAAAAAATCACATTTATCGGGGCAGGATCCACGATTTTTATGAAGAACATCATCGGTGATGCGCTTCATTATCCGGCTTTGTCCGATGCGCAAATTGCATTGATGGACATCGACCAAACGCGTTTGGATGAATCTGCGCTTGTGGCGCGCAAGATGATTTCTTCGATGGGCGTAAAGGCCGAAATTTCCACTTACACCGATCAACGCGCAGCACTGATGGGGGCGGATTTCGTTGTCGTTGCGTTCCAGATCGGCGGATATGATCCGTGCACGATTACTGATTTCGATGTCCCGAACAAATTCGGGCTTCGTCAGACGATTGCGGATACCCTTGGAATTGGTGGTATCATGCGTGGCTTGCGAACTGTGCCACATCTTTGGAAAGTTTGCGACGACATGCTTGAGGTTTGTCCTGATGCGTTGATGATGCAGTACGTTAATCCGATGGCTATAAATATATGGGCTATTGCTGAGAAGTATCCGACAATCAAACAAGTTGGGTTGTGTCATTCGGTTCAGGGAACGGCTAAAGAACTAGCCGGAGATCTTGGGATAGATGTTGAAAACATGCGCTATCGCTCGGCTGGTATTAACCATATGGCGTACTATCTGAACCTTGAAGAACGTATGCTAGATGGAACTTATCGTGATCTTTATCCAACGTTGAAAGAGGGTTATGCGTCTGGAATTCTTGTTCCAAAAGTGAACCCGTACTCGGCAAGGTGCCCGAATTTGGTGCGCTATGAAATGTTGATGCGCGTAGGATATTTTGTGACCGAGAGTTCGGAGCATTTTGCAGAATATACGCCGTATTTCATCAAAAATGGCCGTGAAGATATTATCGACCGGTTCGGGATTCCACTGGATGAATACCCTAAACGTTGCGTTGAACAAATTGCTGACTGGAAATCCCAAGCAGAAGAATTCCGTACGGCTGACCGTATCGAAGTTAAGCAATCACATGAGTATGCCGCCACGATAATGAACGCAGTCGCGACCGATACCACCGCCGTAGTTTACGGGAATATTGCAAACAACGGGTATATTCCGCAATTGCCGGATGGCTGCGCCGTTGAAGTGCCTTGTTTGGTTGATGGTAACGGCATTCAGCCAACAGTGGTTACCGACATTCCGCCACAGCTGATTGCCTTGATGCGAACCAACATTAACGTGCAGGAACTGACCGTTTCTGCGCTGTTAAATGAAAACATCGACAATGTGTATCACGCAGCAATGCTTGATCCGCACACTGCAGCAGAGCTTGATCTGGACCAGATTTGGGCGATGGTTGACGAATTAATCACAAAGCACGGCGACTGGTTACCTGAATGGGTGCAGGACGCAAACGCACGGAAAAAAGTAGCATGACTGACAAGAACAACCGCCGCTCGCAAAATTGGTACGGGAAGTTGGACAAAGACGGGTTTATTCATCGTAGTTGGATGAAAAATCAGGGCTTTCCGGACCACGCGTTTGACGGGCGACCAATTATCGGTATTTGCAATACTTGGTCAGAACTTACGCCTTGTAACTCGGGTCTTCGCACACTTGCTGAAGGCGTGAAACGTCGTGTTTGGGAGGCAGGTGGCTTTCCGGTTGAATTCCCTGTTATGTCGCTGGGCGAAACCCAGATGAAACCAACAGCGATGTTGTTTCGCAACCTGCTGGCAATGGACGTGGAAGAGAGCATTCGTGCCTATGGCATAGACGGTGTGGTGTTGCTGGGCGGCTGTGACAAGACCACGCCGGGTCAGTTGATGGGCGCGGCAAGCGTTGATTTGCCGACGATTGTGGTTTCCTCGGGCCCAATGCTTAATGGCAAATATAAAGGCAAAGATATTGGTTCGGGCACGGATGTTTGGAAGTTTTCCGAAGATGTTCGCGCGGGCGAGATGACATTGCAGGATTTCATGGCGGCTGAATCCGGTATGAGCCGGTCTGCCGGTGTTTGTATGACGATGGGTACGGCCTCTACCATGGCGAGTTTGGTTGAAGCGATGGGTCTGAGCCTGCCAACAAATGCAGCACTTCCGGCAGTCGATGCACGACGCATGGCGTTGGCGCATCTTACCGGAAAACGGATCGTTGAAATGGTGGATGAGGATTTGAGGCTATCTAAAGTGTTGGCCAAGGCGAATTTTGAAAACGCTATTTTGGCGAATGCCGCAGTGGGCGGGTCGACTAACGCGGTCGTACATTTGCTGGCACTGGCTGGTCGTGCAGAAATTGACCTGACCTTGAAGGATTTCGAGATTGGCGGGGAAATACCCTTGCTTGTCAACTGCATGCCATCGGGAAAATACCTGATGGAAGATTTTTGCTATGCGGGCGGCGTTCCAGCTGTGCTGGCGCAATTGCACGATAAACTGCGCCCCGCTCACACCGTTATGGGCAAGGATATTTCAAGCTATTTCGACGGTGCCGAAATATATAACGACGATGTTATTCGCCCAATCGACAACCCTGTAAGACTGGCAGCGGGATTGCGGGTATTGCGCGGTAACCTCGCACCGGGTGGTGCAATAATAAAGCCTTCTGCCGCGTCGGAGCACTTATTGGAACACGAAGGCACGGCGTATGTTTTCGAGAATATTGAAGACATGAAAGCTAACATTGACCGACCAGACCTGCCTGTCGACGAGAATACCATTCTGGTTCTGAAAGGTTGTGGCCCTAAGGGCTACCCGGGTATGCCCGAAGTCGGCAATATGCCGATCCCGCAGGTTCTGGTCGAAAAAGGTGTACGCGACATGGTTCGCGTCTCGGACGGGCGTATGTCCGGTACGGCGTTTGGAACGGTTGTCTTGCATGTAACACCTGAATCGAATGCTGGTGGAACGCTCGGGCTGGTCAAAACCGGCGATCGCATCCAACTTAGTGCCAAGAATGGTGTTCTGGCGCTTCTGGTGTCTGAAGCGGAGCTGGAAGAGCGCCGAAAAACATGGCTGCCCGAGGAATCCGTTTATTCTCGCGGATATGCGAAACTTTATATAGATCATGTTTTACAAGCTGATCGCGGTGCTGATCTGGACTTTCTGGTTGGAAAAGACACGCGCCTAGTAACTCGGGAGTCACACTAATGTCTGAATTCGTCACTTTCCACGATTTGAAAAACAAAAGCGTATTCATCACGGGAGGAGGTGCCGGAATAGGCGCTTCGCTAACTGATGGGTTCATGGCGCAAGGCGCGAATGTAGCCTTTGTGCAACGGTCCGATTCAGTTGAATTTGTTGCCGAGATGACGGAAAAGCACGGCCGTGCACCTTTGTTTATCAAATGTGATGTTACCAATGTTGTGGCGTTGCAGGCCGCCATGGAGCAAGCGGACAATGTACACGGGCCAATCACTGTGGTCGTGAACAACGCTGCAAATGATACACGTCAAACTATTGCCGAAATAACGCCTGAAAAATGGGATCAGGGAATGGATGTTAACTTGCGCCCACACTTCTTTACTGCGCAAGCGGCAGCTGAAGGAATGAAAGCAGCGGGCGGCGGTGCAATCATCAACTTTTCGTCCATTTCTTACATGATGGGTGGCGCTGGCTATGCGGCATACGTGACGTCGAAGGCGGCAATTACCGGCCTAACGCGCGCACTTGCACGTGAGCTTGGGCCAGATCACATTCGTGTAAATGCGCTAATGCCTGGGTGGGTGCTAACAAAGCGCCAGATGGATCTTTGGGCGAGCGAGGAAGCCTTGGCTGCGCATCTGGAAAAACAATGTTTGAAGGAACATTTGAAAGAGCGGGATATTGTCGACGCGACACTATTCTTAGCCTCGGAAGCTAGTCGGATGATGACGGGACAAGCGCTTGTAGTTGACGGCGGGGTCGTAGTGACAGGATGAAAAAAAGTAGCGAAATAGCACCGGGTTGGATCGCCGTAGATTGGGGCACCACACATCTTCGTGTGTGGGCAATGTCGGGTGATGGGGTAATTCTCGATCACAAAACTTCTGACGCTGGAATGGCAAGTTTGTCCAAAGATGAATTTGAGGGCGCGCTGTTAAGGGTCATATCGGAATGGCTGTCGGAATTGAAAATCACACCGGTGGTATCTTGTGGTATGGTTGGGTCGCGCCAAGGTTGGGTCGAAGCACCATATCAAGTTGTTCCGTGTGAGCCTTTGAAGAATGCCAAATTCGCTGTTGCAGCCACTCGGGACCCAAGGATCAAGTTCTATGTTGTGCCGGGCATCAAGCAAGACTCTCCGGCTGACGTAATGCGCGGCGAGGAAACGCAAATTGCCGGCTTACTGGCCCAAGAACCAGACTTTGACGGCGTGGCATGCCTGCCCGGAACCCACACAAAGTGGGTGCGAATAAGCGCTGGCGAGGTTGTACATTTTTCGACCTATCTAACAGGCGAGTTGTTTTCGCTTTTATCGTCGAAATCTGTGTTGCGACATTCCATTGCACAGAACGGTTGGGACACTACCGCATTCAAAGGCGCAATTGACGATGCTATCACTAAGCCATCAGCCATTGCAGGGCGGCTATTTTCACTTCGATCCGAAGCGCTAATTTCGGAGCTATCCCCCGAAACTGCGCGTGCGCGACTGTCAGGGTACCTGATCGGCCTCGAACTGGGTGCTGCACGCCAATATTGGTTGGGGCAAAAAGTGGTTATCATTGGAGAAGAAAAAATCTCAGATGCGTATTATGACGCGTTGAACGCGCAGGGCTGGGCACCTGTAAAATATGACGCCGAACTAATGACGCTTGCCGGAATATCAAGCGCATATCTGAAAATCAGACTGTAGGACTAAATCCATGAGCAGGAATTTAATTGCGATTTTACGCGGATTGCGCCCAGAAGAAGCCATCGCTATTGGTGGCTCTTTGATCGAGGCTGGAATTACCAAAATCGAAGTCCCGATGAACTCGCCAGAACCACTTAAAAGTATCGAGCTATTGGTCAACGAGTTTTCGGATGTCGCGGAATTTGGTGCGGGAACGGTTCTTAGCGTTGAGCAAGTGAAACAAGTAGCTGCCACGGGTGCAACGTTGATCGTTTCGCCAAACTGTGACACCGAGATCATTGACGCCACTAAAGCGTTGGGAATGAAATCTTATCCGGGTGTGCTGACGCCAAGCGAATGCTTTTCAGCGTTGAAACATAATGCGGACGGATTGAAAGTTTTTCCAGCATTCCAAATGGGGACCGACGGCTTGAAAGTCATCCGCGCAGTTCTACCGCCCCAGACCGAAGTGTTTATGGTTGGAGGTGTCGGGCCCAATAACTTTGCAAACTGGATTGATGCAGGTGCAAACGGATTTGGGCTGGGTTCATCACTCTACAAACCGGGTCGAACAGCAGAAGAAATCTCGCAAGTCGCGCAACATATAGTAAAAGCATATGACGAGGCTCAATCAAAATGATCACCCAAATATTTGACGACACCGCTTGCGGATTAGGGGAGGGCCCTCTATGGCACCCTTTGCGCGAAGAGCTCTTCTGGTTTGATATAGTGGGTAAAAAACTGTATTGTCGCGGTGATGGCACAACCAAATCTTGGGATTTCCCGGAGCATGTCTCTGCAGCAGGTTGGATAGACGAATACACCCTGCTGGTGGCCAGCGAAACGGCACTACTCCGATTTGAAATCGAAACCGGCAACTCTGAAATTGCACATTTGTTGGAGGCGGACAATCCGGTTACGCGGTCAAACGATGGTCGCGCTGACCCGTGGGGAGGTTTCTGGATTGGAACCATGGGGAAGCACGCTGAAAAGAACGCAGGCGCAATTTACCGATACCACCGGGGCGAACTTCGGGAGCTTTATCCCAATATAACCATACCCAACGCGATATGCTTCTCGCCCGATAAACGCTATGCTTATTTTGCTGATACGGTGCAGTCCAAAATCTGGCGACAAACCTTGGATGATAAAGATGGTTGGCCAGTCGGTGACCCGGGTATCTTTCTCGATTTCACCAATAGCGACATTAATCCTGATGGCGCTGTGTGTGATAGCGAAGGTTACCTCTGGAACGCACAGTGGGGTTCCGCGAGATTTGCCCGCTATTCCCCAGACGGGGTGCTGGTCAGCGAGATCAAATTTCCTACGGACCATATTACCTGCCCATCGTTCGGAGGCTCGGAACTAAAAACTTTGTTTGCGACGTCGGCTTTGCAGGGACTAGACAGTAATTCAAAAAAGTCGCAACCACACGCAGGTAAGACATTTGTTAGCACAGTAGAAATTTCCGGACAGCAAGAACACCAAGTATTACTCGTATAGACCGGACTAGGCCTACTTAGCGTGAAGTCCGAAGAATGGCAGAAGTAATACAAACAAGCCAACTTGATCTAAAGTAGCTTTGATCTCGATGCGGCCAAATGGTGCAATCATTCGGAAGCATTTGTGGCTGGATGAGATCGTGTGTCGCATATGCAGACAAAGCGATCGCCCACTTAGTGTCGTTTTCATTCTCGCCCTTCACGCACCTGTGCAGCGACATCGAGCGGCCCGTTAATCATTGTTGGGCTGCCATCGTCACTAATTTGCCAATCGGATCGAAGGTGGCCACGATACAATTCCAGACCATTGCGGTCAGGATCGTTTAGATAGACGGCTTCACTGGCTCCATGATCAGCAGCACTTGTCAAAACGTGATCTGCCGATTGTACGCGATCGATAACTTGGCCCAATCCCGCTTGATCCCGAAAAACGAAGGCGATGTGATATAGTCCGGTGTGACCCTTTGGTGGAGGCGTGCCACCCGCACTGTTCCACGTGGTTAGGCCAAGGTGATGATGATAATCATCAAATGAGAGAAACACCGCCTGAACTTCATAGCGGAGGACAATACGCATGCCGATCACATCGCGATAAAACGCTGTCGCTCGTTCTACATCTGCAACCATCAAATGACCGTGCCCAACATGTGCACCCGATACTCCTTGACTTACTGGTGTCATCCAGAACTATCGGTTGCGAATTGTCGGTATAAAAAACTGGTTTTGAAGGAGTGTCGGACAGAAAAACAGTTCCTGCAAGCAACCTCAATGTCCAGCAGGATATCGGTTTCCCGTTGTCGGTTCGTTCGAGTGGACTAATGTCACTTCACTAGAAACTAGTTTGTGAAAGAGTTTTCATCTTCGTGCGATAGCGAGGCCGCCTGCGATCTGCCGACAACGTCATCGCATCAACACCAACGCACCACAGTGATGCTGATCTAGTCGATGTTCGCCAATTTCTGCAATTGGGCTACTCGCATCGAATGATCATGGATTCAAAGCCCTGTTTGCTTGTCACCATCGTATGATGGTCTTTTTCGTATTTATCTTCCAAATGACTTTCGTCTCCGGCATCTGAATACAGTTTTTGAAATTTCATTTGGCTAATCCTTAAATTGGTGCTGCGGTTTTTATCTTTGTCGGTAGGACTGCACAAAAAACGATGTTTGCAGCTCGAGGTATCTGGGGGTTAATAAATCTGGATTGGAAGTAATTTGGTTCGTATGGTTGGGCAGTGACTAGCTCTTTCTTTATGCAATATTTTCGCTCGTTAGATATTTGCATATTAGCGCCCCCCCATGGACTATTTGAATCTGATCTATATTTGGTTTTACCGCCAATCTGAAGTTTGTTATAAGCCGGCAATCAAAATGTTAGGAAAAACAATGTTAACTGGTAAATTGGCTGTCATCACGGGTTCCAACTCTGGGATCGGACTCGGGGTTGCAAAAGAGCTGGCGAAACAAGGGGCGGATGTCGTCATCAACTCTTTCAGTGATACTCCTGAAGATCACGCACTTGCAGTAGAAATTGCATCGGAGTTCAACGTTAACGCACGCTATATTTCAGCCGATATGTCTGACGCTACGCAATGCCGCGCACTTATTGCACAAGCCGGAGCAGTTGATATTTTGGTCAATAATGCCGGTATTCAACATGTCGCTCCAATTGAAGAATTCCCGATTGATACCTGGAATGCAATTATTGCCATCAATATGTCATCAGCGTTCCACACGACCGCTGCAGCCGTAAGTGGAATGCGCGAACGTGGCTGGGGGCGGATTGTCAACGTAGCATCCGCGCATGGGCTAAGGGCCTCGCCCTACAAATCTGCGTACGTAGCGGCAAAGCATGGGGTGGTTGGATTATCCAAAACTGTTGCACTCGAAACCGCCGAAGACCCGATCACTTGCAACGCCATCTGTCCGGGTTACGTTTTAACCCCCTTGGTCGCAACGCAGATTCCAGACACGATGGAACAATACAATATGGATCGGGAAACTGTCATTCGTGATGTGCTACTGACACGACAACCGTCCAAACAATTTGCAACGACTGAACAGATCGGGGGGACGACCGCATTTTTGTGTTCGCCGGCTGCCGATCAGATTACAGGAACAACTATATCCGTTGATGGTGGATGGACGGCGCTGTAGCGTTCTGGTGAAAACGCTTCGACTCTCGCGATTGGGTCCGGATTCGTGAAAGTCGAGGCATCAAGATTTCGCCCGTTGAGTCTGCCAAATTGGAGGTCTATTCCCATGGTGGGATATAGAATGAAGCCTTTATCCGATCCATGACGACGGTGGTTTGGAAGCCTTTGATATCAGGGTTGTCATAAAGAAAGTTGCGCGTGAAGGCTTCGTATTCTTCCATGTCCCGCGCGCTTACGAACAGAATGAAATCATTATCTCCCGTTACGTAGTAGGCGCTCATCACAACAGGTTCTCGCCGAACGGAATTCTTGAAATGATCGATAATGTCGGATCGCTCACGTTCCAGTTTTACCGCGATCATCATTGTCAGTGACCGGCCGAGCGCCGCGCTGGATACTACCGCTACATCTGCCTCGATAACCTTATCGGCACGAAGCCGGTTTAAACGTCGTTGAGCTGATGTCGGGGATAATCCTATTTTTTCTGATAATTGGGCCGATGTAAGTTGATTGTTCAACTGTACTTCGTGAAGGATTTTTCTGTCTAGTTTGTCCAGTGCGCCCATTTTATCTAAGAACTCCAGTTATATGCATGTATTAGTCGTTTTTTTCGAAAATGCGCACTATTTTGGCGCAGTGAATTGTTACATTGCAAGGATGGCTAAGGCCACCCGATTCACTTGAAAAGCATAAAAACGTCATATCTGATAGGCTTGTAGCTTGACCGGAAAATGATGACTCGGAGAATACTGGATGGGAAAGTCAAACCTGCCGTTCACGCTTGATGAATACGAAAACAGGCTCGCCAATGTGCGTGCTGCGATGGATCGTGCGGGATGCGACGTGTTGTTGGTAACCGACCCTGCGAGCATGGCTTGGTTGACCGGGTATGATGGCTGGTCGTTTTATGTGCATCAGGGGGTCATTATCGGCCCGTCGGGCGCCCCGCTTTGGTGGGGGCGCGCGATGGATGCGCTTGGCGCCAGGCGCACAGTTTACATGTCGGCCGACAACATCTTTGGCTACGAGGATACCTATGTCCAGAATCCCGATAAGCACCCGATGGAAGATTTGGCGCGATTGATGAAGTCGCAAGGCTGGGCGGGTTCGCGCATCGGGTTGGAGATGGACAATTATTATTTTACTGCCTCTGCATATATCTCGTTGGCCCAAGAATTGCCCGATGCCAAGTGGGTTAATGCAAATGTTCTGGTGAACTGGCAGCGTGCAATCAAAAGCCCTGCTGAAATCGAAAATATGCGCCGTGCGGCCAAGATAGTCGAAAACATGCATGCGACCATCTTGCAGCGTGCCGAGCCAGGCATGAAGAAAAACGAGCTGATCGCCGATATTTACCATGCGGCCATTACGGGAGCTAACGGATTTTGGGGGGATTACCCTTCGATCGTGCCACTGGCCCCGTCTGGCGAGGATGCGACTGCGCCACACCTGACTTGGGATGATAACCTCCTGCAAAAAGGTGAGGCGACGTTCTTTGAAATCGCCGGTGTTTATCGTCGTTATCACGCCCCCCAATCGCGCACGTTGTTCTTTGGTGAACCACCCGCGAAATATCGCGCGGCCGAAGCGGCGGTTCTCGAGGCTGTGGACTCAGGGATGGCGCAGGCCAAACCCGGTAATTTCGCCGAAGATATAGCCAATGCTTTTAACGCCACACTTAATAAGCTGGGTTTTGAGAAAGACAGTCGCTGTGGTTATCCGATCGGGCTGTCTTATCCGCCCGATTGGGGCGAACATACCTATTCGCTGCGCCGTGATGACAAAACTGTGCTGGAACCGGGAATGGCGTTCCATTTCATGCCAGCTTTGTGGCTCGACGACGGCGGTATTGAAATAACGGAACCCGTTTTGATTACTGAAACTGGTGCCGAAAATCTATGCTCGACCCCAAGCGGGTTGGTGGTGAAGGGATAGACATGCAAAATTCTTCGGTAACGCCAACAATCGACCTTGATGCGGACGGGGTAGCGCACGGTTTCTTGCGACTCCCCCATAGTCGCGACGACAGCGCATGGGGGTCGGTGATGATACCGATAACTGCGGCGAAGAACGGCGATGGGCCTACGGCTTTGGTGACAGGGGCCAATCACGGTGATGAATACGAGGGGCCTTTAGCGCTGACCAAGTTGGCAACGTCGATTGATGCCGATGAATTGTCAGGGCGCGTGATTATCGTGCCGTTCATGAACATGCCGGCTTTTTCAGCGGGTATGCGCACATCTCCGATTGATGCAGGCAATATGAACCGCGTTTTTCCGGGACAACCGAGTGGTACAGTTACTGAAAGGATTGCGGACTATTTTCAACGGTATTTGTTACCGATGGCAGACATTGTGCTGGATTTTCATTCGGGCGGTAAAACGTTGGACTTTTTGCCGTTCGTTGCCTCACATGTTCTGGACGACAAAGAACAGGAGGCACGTTGCAGTGCCGCCCGCGACGCGTTTAACGCCCCCTATTCCATGCAAATGCTAGAGATCGATAGCAACGGTATGTATGACAGTGCGGCCGAGGCGATGGGTAAAACCTTTGTGACGACTGAGCTTGGTGGGGCAGGGACGAGCACGCCTGAAACAGTGGCGATTGCGCGCAAGGGGCTTCGCAATTTGTTGATCCATGCGGGGATACTGCAAGGCGAGATGGAATTATCCGAAAGTCAGCATTTGGTGCAAGACGACGACAACTGTTTCCACTTTTCCCCCATCGGCGGCATGATTGAATACTGTAAAAATTTGGGCGATCCAGTTGCGGAAGGCGAGGTCTTGGCGCGTATTTGGGACACGACGCGCACAGGTGTTGAGCCCCTCGATGTTCAAGCAAAATTGGATGGTCTGTTGGCTGTTCGGCACACTTACGGACTGATTCAGCCGGGCGATTGCCTCGCTGTTTTGGCGCAAAAAACCTAACAAGGAAAATTGATATGCTAACGAATGACGAACTCGCCCAATGGGATCGGGAAAACTTTTTCCATCCCTCGACCCACCTTGCGCAACATGCACGTGGCGAGACCCCGACGCGGGTTATCAAAACAGGCGAAGGTGTGTACATCGTTGATCGTGATGACCGAAAAATGCTGGATGCTTTTGCTGGACTTTACTGTGTTAACGTCGGGTACGGTCGTACAGAAATTGCCGAGGCGATATCGAAGCAGGCGCACGAGCTGGCCTATTACCATTCCTATGTTGGTCACGGTACCGAGGCTGCGATCACGCTATCCAAGATGATTTTGGACCGAGCACCGGATAATATGTCCAAGGTTTATTACGGCCAAAGTGGGTCTGACGCGAACGAGACGAACATCAAGCTGGTGTGGTATTACAACAACATCCTTGGCCGTCCCGAAAAGAAAAAGGTCATCTCGCGTTGGCGCGGCTATCATGGTTCCGGTTTGATGACAGGCTCGTTGACTGGTCTTGAGCTTTTCCACAATAAATTCGATCTGCCTCTGTCACAGGTTATCCACACCGAAGCACCATATTATTTACGCGGTGCCAGCGAGGGCATGTCTGAAGAAGAGTTTTCAGCCGATTGTGCTGCCAAGCTTGAAACAATGATTTTGGCGGAGGGGCCAGACACCGTCGCCGCGTTCATCGGCGAACCTGTGTTGGGAACAGGGGGCATCGTACCGCCACCCGCTGGATATTGGTCTGCAATTCAGGCCGTGCTGAAAAAGTACGATATCCTGTTGATTGCTGACGAAGTGGTGACCGGATTTGGCCGCCTTGGATCGATGTTCGGTTCCGCGCATTATGGGATCGAAGCGGATATAATCACCATCGCCAAAGGCTTGACCTCGGCGTATGCGCCCCTTTCAGGGTCGATCATTTCTGACAAGGTGTGGAAAGTGCTGGAACAAGGCACTGAAGACAACGGGCCTATCGGCCACGGCTGGACATATTCCGCCCACCCGATTGGAGCTGCGGCTGGCGTCGCCAACCTTAAATTGATTGATGAAATGGGGTTGGTGGATAACGCCGGCACAACTGGTGCGTATTTGTTGGAACAGCTAACGTCTACGTTTGCGGATCATCCAAACGTGGCAGAGGTACGCGGTGAAGGCTTGATGTGCGCCGTTGAATTTTCCGAAACAAAATCGCCGCTTGGCTTCTTTGATCCTTCTAGGAAAGTAGGCTATGCCGTATCCGCGGCCATGGCCTCGCGCAATGTAATCGCCCGCGCGATGCCGCAAGGCGACATCATCGGCTTTGCCCCACCACTTTGCATTTCACCTGATGAGGTGGACCAAGTGGTTTCGGTCGCCAAAGAAGCTGTTAGCGAAGTGCTCGGTTGATTTTCGCTTCTTGCAAGTGGTGTCTGGTATGTTTTAACCGACCTAAATGTTAGTTAAGTGTACGTCGTGCCGAGGCGTGGAATCGAATATTAGTGATAAAGGTACGCTCAGGGGGAGGACCAATTTAGCCTTCCCCCACCACGTTCCTCGATTTACCCGAGGTCACCTATCGAATTCTTATTAAAACCCTTCAGATCGCTCCGCGCGCGGAAAACGCCAATTGTCATGGCGCCGGACGAAATGAGGAAGAACAGAGAAATCCAAAGGTATTGCTGATCCAGCGCGAATCCGCTGTCGATTAACAGTCCGGTCAATCCGGGTCCAATGGCCGAGCCAAGGACCATTACCGCTGCCGCCAAAGATTTGATCGCACCTAGATATTTGGTGCCATAAAACTCCGCCCAAAATGCGTTGGGTAAAGTTGAATTGGCTCCTGATGTTACAGCTAGAAATGTCAATCCCAATGCAACCATTCCAGAAGATTGTGCTAGCGAAAAGCACGCAAAGGCAATAACCATCGGAAGCTGGTAAAACGGTAAAAGTCGCGCGGATCCAAGTCGATCAAGCACGACACCGGAAACGAACATCACTATGACCGATAAGACCGAGTAAATTGGAAAGAAGGAAACTAATTGCAGATGTTCCAACCCTTTGATTTCAGCGAAATGCGCCTGCTGAAAAAAGAATGCGGTGCTAAACGCGCTTGGCCCCAAAAGAGCTGGAATCATAAACCAGAATAGCGGGTGCCTCAGCATATCTCGTCTGGTCCAATGGCGATCTTTCATGCCTAAAGACATAGATTCTTGTGCCATCGATTGCGGAGTTCGTTCGCGTCGCAAAAGAAGCAGCAGAACGGGAATTGCTGCCATCAAAATTGCAAAACTGGCAACCCATAAACTGCGCCAAGAATAAATGGACATCAGGAAAACGAAACTGATGGGTAGAAATGTCTCTCCGATCGAAAAGCCAAACGAAGAGATCGATAAAGCACGGCCTCTTCCAGCTACGAACCATCTGGACATAGCAACGACCGAAAGATGGGAGCTCATTCCTTGTCCCAATAGTCGCAAAGCAAATATTATAAAAGGAAGCGCTAACACTGTCGGCACCGACGCCATGGCCAAGCATGCCAATCCCAACAGTAGAAAGACAACCACCCCAATGCTTCGAGTTCTGAATATATCTGTCAGTGTGCCAGCCCAAATCATTACTAGCGCCGATGCCGTTGTCCCAAGCGAATAGATCCCGCCCCACATGGCGTGGGTCAAGCCAAACTCGGTTCGGATTTGATCGGAGAAGACCGAGATGAAAAATGTCTGCCCAAAACTGGACATGAAAGCGAGCAAAGCGCCAGCGGCGAGCCAACGGGCATTTTGGCGAGCAAACGCAAGCAAGGACATGAGTGTGAGGCTCTCTGTTTTGGGCAACGTGTGCAGGAGTGGTTGTTATAACTTAAGAAACACAAATTATGTGATCTTGCAATTCGATCACTAAATTGCGCGCAGGAAACCCTATATTGTCGAAAAATTCCGATTTAGGCCACGTTCGGTGAATAGGCTTCCTGGGCCAGCTATGACCCCAGAGAGTTTGGCCAATTCAGCCATATGCCACGCAAGAGCCTGGTTGCTTGAAATGACCGGCTTTTCAATGAGCGTCTCTGCGCGCTCGATCACATCGAAGGTTCGCAAGTTGGTGCAGGAAACAAATACGGCTTCAACATCATCATTTACGCCGATGTCGCAGATCGCGTTGTAAATAGAGTCTGGCGATATTCGCGCAACCGTCGCGTCGTCTTTTTGTTCAAAGGACCCGAAGTGCACTACTTCGAAACTGTTACTTCGCAGTAAATTGATCATCGCCGCTGACACATCTTCAACATATGGTGTCACAAGCCCGATCCTTCGTATTCCAAGATGCTGCAAAGCGGCCATTACGGCCGTTATTGGGTCGGTTGTTTTTGCGTTTGGAAAAGTTTGAGTAACTATTCTGGATATATTGTCGGCGCCGATTACTGTCGCACCCGAAGTACAGGCATATCCAACAACGTCCATAGGAAATGCCGATGGTAGCAGCCCAACTGCCGCAGGCAAAGCAGCTTCCATTTTCGGTAAGGTCTCGGGCGTAATCTCTTGCGCTACGGGAATACGTGCATGAAACAGGCCTATGCCGGTCTGGTTAAATAGCGTGCGAAATTCGGCTTCAATAGTTTCGTCGGTTTCCAACACGATCAGTCCGAGTGCTGCGGTTGAGGCTACTCCTTTATCAAGAGTGAATGGCAATTTCATATCATCACCCGATAACCGGAATTTCAACAGGCGCACGCTTCGTCAATAAACGAGGTGGCCCTGTATTGATTAATATGTTTTCCTCATGCACCATGATTTTTTGCCCTTCTATTACCATGCAAGGCTCTAACGTCATCACCATCCCCGCACGCAACTTTGTTTGATCAAATCCAACGATCGAGGGGGATTCCGTCAACTGTGTTCCAAGGCCATGACCCAAACGCCCTACATCCCCGCCTTCTTGATCTATGACTTTGGCCATGGAAGTATATAACTCTGCGCAGGTGACCCCCGGTCTGGCAATCGCAAAGGCTGCGTCGGTGGCTTTGTAAAGGGTTGCATATGCCCGTTTAACTTTTTCGCTTGGCTGTCCGATGAAAAAGTTCCTATTAAAGTCGCAAAAATACCCGTCCAATGTGGCACCTGTGTCGAGCATTAATACATCACCTGCCGCAATCGGGCGGTTGCTTGGCGGGGAAATAACATCGGAATAGCCACCGTAGTCCGCGCCACCAACCAGATACGGTACATCATCTGCGCCACGCCTAAGTAGGTCCATTTTGAAATTCCGAAAGACTTCCTTCATTGGCTGGCCTTCATAAAAAAGCTCGGTCGCGCCCGCAAACGCGTCGGATGCAATTTGGCAAATGCGGGATATTTTATCGATTTCAGCAGGAGACTTTATCTGCATCAACCGCTGTACAAGAAGGCTGGCATCCTTCAATTCGGTGCGAGGTAGTCCGTCCAATACTCTCTGATAATCATATAGCGGCATTCGTAGGCTGCTCTCCCGCCCGCGCATCATGCCTATGGCTTCATAGGTGGTCAGCGCCTCGATGAGCAGTGAGACCCCGTCGTCGTTCACATGAGGCGAGGACCACGTCCTAATATCCTCAACCCAAGTATTTGACATTAAGTCAGCGCCAATCTGCGGAATGATCGCTATAGGCCTGCCGCTAACCGGAACGATTAAAAACCATGGGCGTGTTGGGCTTTGCCAAAACAGTGTTCGAAATCCGGTGAAATACCGCATTTCTGCTTCGGTCGTGAAAAACAACGCATCTAGTTTTTCAGTATGCATGGCAATTTGCACGCGGTTGAGCCGGTCTTCGAACTCCGAAATTGGAAAATCTGGTTCACTCATCAACGGGACCTTCCGAGAGATAAATCAAGATACGGGAATCTGCCGTTAGTCCCATTTCTTGGGATTTACCACCGGCGCAGCAAAGCCCTGCATACCCAGCCGCCGCTGACGGCGAAGCGGCTAGCCCGTGTGTCTTCAAGTCCTCCATCGCTGCAATGGCTTCAGTCTCTCTAACGGTTATGAAACCATCAGCTTCTTTTGCGAGATACTTAAGCGCCAAATGGGACGGTTCTTTGCAGTCGAGCCGTCCCATATTGGACACTGGACCTTTCGTCGTAACCGCCTTTGATGCTTCAATACTGTCAAATAAAGCCGGCGCATATTCCGGTTCGACGACAAAAACCTTCGGCCCATCGCCCCAATAGTATCGTGCCGCCGCCGTGCAGGCTGCGGCCAGCCCCCCGACGCCAGCTTGTAGAAAAATATGTGTCGGCGGTTGGGAAAGCTGATCAGCCACTTCGGCACCCATGATCAAATAGCCTTCCATCACATCGCGCGGAAGCTCGGCGTACCCCTCCCACGAGCTGTCGGATAACAGTGTCCATCCGTTCTGGTCCGCGGCCTTAATAGCGGCTTCCATGCTCGCTTCGTAATTTTCGCCTGCTCGGATCACCGTGGCACCTTTAGCGGTTAGCCGTTCTGCGAATTCTTCGGGTACAGTTTTAGACAAATATACAACGGCGTCCGCCCCGAATATACGCGCCCCTGCTGCCATCGATAGGCCATGATTTCCCGCGCTGGCACAAACGTAAACCTGTCCACTCAAGGCTGCACTAGGATCTAATTGTGAATTTTTGGCGATTAACTTGTCGGCGGCTTTTGCAATCGCGAAAGCAGCACCCAGAGCTTTAAAACTACCAAGCCCTAGCCGGACTCGTTCATCCTTAACGTGAATCTCAGCTACGCCCATGTGTTTGGCCAAGTCCTTAGCATCCACCAACGGAGAAACAGCGGCGATTGGGCATTTAGCGAATAGTGCGCGCGCAGCCGTTGGGTCAGAGCAAACTTCCCCATACGCCATTCCGGTTTCATTCTGCAGACCGTTGCCGTTCAAAATATTCGATAAAAGTTCCATGCAAGCGCCCTTTCGATTGTCGTCGGGGGATGGTGAAACGCCCGCAGGCTAAAAACAACAAAAAAGTATATTTTCGAAAAGGGTTTTACTGGCATTAAGATGTAGAACTTGTTTGCAATCGTTGTTGTGGCCTAATTATTTGCCAAGACTAATCGTAGCAAGAATGTAAATTTGGTATTGGTGAAAATCATTCGACACCGCGCTCTTCAATGGTTTCAAAGAACGTGGTTCTGCCCATCTCCCGCAACAGCATATTAGAGAAAGAGAAGATCGGGATTGTTCATAATGGCCTTCGTGATGAAGGCCGCAGTGAAGAATTATGCCGCCTTGAGGGTATTTGGCAAGGATTAACCACAAGTGATCCAATTGCTCTGGTTACAGACATTACATTCAGGCTATTTCATAGCCTTGGGAACTTCGTGCCGCACTCGATCTTCTAATTTATCACCACAAAGCGACTAGCCGAAAATACGGTTTTGGCAAAGTCGAGCCGAGCATCAGCTTATCCCCAATCGCCGTGCACTGCCAAAATATCTAGCTCGGCCTCCGGTGGTTCGGTCACTCGAAACGCTTCGGAAGCCCCTGATTCCGTTATCTCGCGGGTGAGAGTTGGCAATGTGTTTGGATCGTGCTCCTGGCAAAGATCAGTCATGTGTTTAAGCCGAGCTGGAAAAGTCGAAACCGCCAGAAAGCGCCCAATCCCCGATACGGGCCCGGTTATAAAATACTTTGGTGTCGCTTTCATCAAGGTGGATAGCGCGGGCAAGATTCATGAAATTTCTCCTGCTTCTAAACATTTTGAAAGCAGAACAAGTCGAGTTTCGGACCCGCTTCGAAGCAACATGCCAAAATGCTCGTCAACACCAACAAATATACCACCTTCGGTTTTTCCGTCGATATCCAGCGAAATATTTTCACCACACTTTTGGCCAAACCGCGCCATACCTTATGTAGGCTTGGATATCGCCGGTTTCCATATCGTTGATCCATACCAATGTGTGACACGACCATGCCTCTAAAAGGTGGGTCGGTGATACATCCCCGCAGCCTTCCATCATCAGCTAAGTCATCTCTGGACGATGACCACTGTCCTGGTCTGACAGTGGTAAGAGGTCAATTTCCAACCCGATAACCAACCAGTCCGGTTCTTTACTGGGATCAGTTGTAGAGGAAACGACACGATGTCGACCGGCCTCACCACCATTTACATAAATTCATCCCTGCCAGCCCACGGGCACTGCAACTTCCGGCGCGGCCAGCGCGCTCATCACGTTCTGAAAGCCCACTGCGCACGCGATCATCGCCGTCATTACTTTTTCCGGCGGTCTTTCTGGCGAAAACACGATTGCTGCGCGGATTTTATCCGGCGTAATACCATGTATCAGAAGCCCCGCGTCGCAACCAATAAGCGCCTGAGCGCAGGCTTTGGCAAAGGGTCCGGTGGTGCCGCTCAGGGGGTCGCCAGTGAAAAGCGGCGGGAAAGTCGCGGGCATTGGAGCTTCAAATATGTTGTCGATCATATAGTTCGGTCCTCGATCAATGTTCGCGCCAACGTTTGAAACGCTTGCGCCTGCGGCGATTCAGGTTTCGAGACCACGATAGGGGCTCCATCATCAGACGCGATACCGATATCTACGTGCAGCGGCAATTCAGCGAGAACCGGCACGCCTACGGGGTTGTGAGGGTCCAAATAGTCAGCATCAAGTAGCCAACCCGTTTCCCTTCGGCCGCAAGTGCGACGGCCAGATTGGACGAAACGGTTGACTTTCCAACGCTGCCTTTACCTGAGGCAATAGCTATAATCTTTTCAATGCTGGGTATTTACTGCGGCCTTTCTGGCTCTTTCCCACCTTTCAGCGCGGGCGGGACGGAGGGTGTGCTTTGGGCGGTTAAAATCGCTGAAACGCTTTTCACACCGGGAACGGCTTCGGCAGCAGCCTGTGTGACTGCCCGCGTCTGCTCCATCACATTGGCCTGACTCGCCGCAATCTCCAGTACAAAACGCACCATGCCATACTCTACATTGACAGAGGGCGATTCCCCTACCAGTCTTTGTGCAACATTCCCAACCGTGGAAGCAGCGATGCCTCGCTCAATCTACTTTGCTAGTTGCATTTGTTTATTCGTTTTCGTGACTGCGACGGCACAAGAGAAGGAGTTCACCCTCTCGAGTCCAGCTTCACTGCGAGATTCTGGTTTCATGCAATTTCTGCTGCCGCGGTTTTCTTTGAAAACACGCATCCGACCCGATGTGAAATTGGTGGGGTTGATGCCGAAGCCAGCTTCACCACGGAATTCGGAATGCCCGTTATGCATTGGCTCGGTCAAACGTTTTATCTCGCTCTCGGTACTGCTGACACGCCTCGCCAACAAAATGGTCAGCGGTTTGCTGATTGGTTGCTGTCTGATATCGGAATGCGTCCGATCGAGGAATTCTTGCTCGACGGGGCAACAGTTTTTACGGACATCAAAGCCGAAAACAATACTATCGTCGCGCCTGTTTTTCTGGGTGACGCCCTGCGTGGCGAGGCGTTTTCTTCCACCAACAGCGGACTTTGCTACGTGATTGGCGCGCGCAACCGGATGAAGAGAATTGAGTCGACGCCGTCTTTCGCCCTGCCGCGCAGCTTGGAGGACTGGAAAGCCCGGTCCCGTAGTTTTTTTACTAGCATTCCGCATCTGGCGATCACATAACTCATCGGCGTTACTGAACCGTTTGATCCAACGCGGGCTTTGGGCATCCATTCGCTGAAGCTCAGCTGGAAGACGTCATGGCTTTTGTGAGCGACTGGTATGTTTCTGCCTATGCGCCTATTTTGGATCGCTTCGGAAAACGGGTGGGCATGCTTTACGTAGGGTTCCTTGACAGCCCATATTGTGCTGCAAAAACGCGTACTTTATTAACAATCGCTGCCGGGTTCTTGTTGTTGCTAGGCTTTTCTGCACCTCTATTTTTCCGCTTGGCCAGCGGCATGTTCAAGCCTCTGGAAACTATGGTGTCAACGATTGCAAAAGTCGAAAGCGGTGACCTTAGAGCACGGAGCGGGCGGGACTTGGGGCAATACGAGATCGCCTTGGTCTCCAACCAGCTTGATACCCTGCTAGAGCGGGTGCAAGAGCGTAACCAGCAGCGGCAAGATTGGGCGGATGCGCTGAATACTCGTGTAGAGGCAGGCACAGCCAAATTGCGTGATGTTAACCGGCGATTGGAGCTGACCAGCCAGAAGCTGATCGTGGCGGAAAAAACTTGCAACAATTGGCGAAATTACGGCGGGCATCGCCCATAAAATGAACAATCCTATTGCGGTTATCCAAGGCAATATGGAGGTGATATGCGATGACCTCGGACCGTCTGCGCAGGCGCTGAAAACAGAACTGGCGCTTGTTGATGCGCAAGTGCACAGCATCGACGTGTTGGTTAACAAATTGCTGCAATTCGCGCGCCCAGAACAATATGCAGGTGTGGGCGAATATACGCGGCCCAATGGAGTAATCCGCGATACCCTTCCATTGGTACTGCATTTGCTTAACAACGTGCACATTGATCTCGTTCTCGATCTCAAGTCCGGTCGAATTATTGTTATGAACCGGATCGAACTTCAGCAGGTGGCTATCAACCTTATGGTAAAGGCCATTCATGCAATGCCTGACAGTGGGGAACTACGTGCCAGTACAGAAAACCATCTGGTCGATAGCCATGAAGGCATCCAAATTACCTTGGAAGATTCCGGCGCAGCGATGTCCCCAAAAATCCCAAAACGGATTTTCGATCCATTCTTCACTACGAAATCCAGCGAAGGAACCGGGCTGGGACTGTCGATCAGCCACAAGCTCGTGACGCGCAGTGAACGTGAAATTCGAGTGGACAGCGACAAGAAGAATGGCACGCGTTTTCATGTGTTTTTCAAAACAATTGCAGATGCCTGATCAGCCTCGGATTGGAAATTATTCCTCTCTTACGGAGGCCCTTATTATTTGGTGCTCGCGTTGAAAGTAAACAAATCCTCGCCATTTACTGTGTAATTGGTAATCAATTCCGCCGCCTTTGCGCCAGTCAACCAATCCTCCAAAATCAGTGCAAGTTCACTATGTACATGAGGGTGTAATGTTGGGTTTACAGGAATATAGGCATATTGGTTGAATAGGGCTGGATCACCTGCGTAAAGTAATACCAGGTCGCCTTTGTTGCCAAAGCTAAGCCAACTGGCACGATCCGAGAGCACATAAGCATTCATGCCACTAGCCACATTGAGGGTCGCGCCCATGCTGGCTCCGGCTGCACGATACCAGTCGCCTTCGGGTAGTTCGGTTGAAAGCTCGGCAGCATCCCATAGGTTCATTTCCATTTTGTGCGTGCCGCTATCGTCGCCCCTGCTGGCAAACGTAGCCTTCACGGCGTAGATGCGCTGCAATGCATCGATGGCGCTGTTGGCTTCCGTCAAATTAGCCGGGTCATCAGATGGCCCTATGAAGACAAAGTCATTGTACATAATTTCACGACGATGGGTGCCGAAGCCCCCCTCTACGAAATCCTCTTCGGCTATACGGAAATGCACCAAAATTGCATCCACATCGCCTGCTTTACCAAGACGCAATGCCTGACCCGTGCCCACCACGATAAGCTGCACTTCCAAACCCAAGTCCGCCTTTATTTCTGGCAACAGTACTTCTGACAAGCCGGAATTATAGAACGAAGTTGTAACCGCCATTCTAAGCGTTTCCGCATGGCTAGCCGAAGCGATCAACGTGGCAGCAACTAGAACTTTCCAGCCCAGTTTCATTCTACTATTTCTCCGTTCGTGAAAGCTTGGGCTTCTAAAGTTTGGGGTGCAGAAAAGAATTCCTCGGCCTCTCCACTTTCATGGATTTTTCCGTTAAGCATAAAAATCACATCTTTGGCCAAACGTCGGGCCTGTCCCAGATCGTGTGTGGACATAACAATACGATTTCCTTCGTCTTGGACTTTTTGCAATATCGCCTCAATCTCACGGGTGGCGCGGCCATCGAGGTTAGCGCAAGGTTCGTCAAGAAATAGTATTTCGGGCTCGGTAATGAGCGCCCGCGCCAATGAGAGCTTTTGCTTCTCGCCGCCCGAAAGATCCGGGGCCCAATTTTGCAATACGTGCCCCAAGCCATAACGCTCGGCATAAGTCTTGGCCTTTGCGCGCGCGCTTTTTTTGTTTTCACCGCGCAACAGCAGCGGATAAGCAATGCAATCGACAACCCTGCGGCGCATCATAATCGGAGATTGGAAAACATACGCCTGCTTACGACGGGCTTCGGTCAGTGACACAGCCCAATCTATCGATCCCCCCGAAAGACGCTGCAATCCGTGCATCAACCGTAACAATGTGGTTTTTCCTGCTCCGTTTGGTCCAATTACGATGGTAAACCCCTCAGGCGCGAGCGTTAAATCGACCGGCCCAACCAAACGCTTCCCGCGGACATAGGCAGTTGCGCCTACCATTTTTAATGGCAAAATCACCATGTGCTGGCCTGTTCGGTTTTGGTTAGATTGTGGATTAGCAGGTTCACGATAATGGCAAGCATAATCAGAACCATCCCCAAACCCATAGCAAATGCGAAGTTGCCCTTGCCCGTTTCAAGCGCAATAGCGGTGGTTAGGACTCGCGTCGCGTGGTCGATATTGCCACCTACAATAATAATCGCTCCGACTTCACCGATGGCGCGGCCAAAACCGGCCAATGTGGCGGTAAGCAATGCCCGCCTACTATCCCAAAGCAACGCCGAAATTCGCTGCGCTCTCGTAGTGTTAAGCGAGATCAAAAGGTCATGGTAGTTCGCCCACAGATCACGCACCGTTTGATGACTGATTGACGCAATAAGCGGGGTGATAATGATCACTTGCGCAATGATCATAGCACTGGGGGAAAACAAAAGCCCAAAACCACCGAGCGGCCCGGCTCGCGAAAGCAGCATATATACAAATAGGCCAACCACGACAGGCGGCAGGCCCATTAGTGCATTCAATAGCGCAATGACAAAACGACGATGCCGGAAGCGATTTACCGCAAGCAATGCCCCAATCGGCAATCCAATCAGCGAGGCAATGACGACCGCGGTAACTGTCACTCGAAGCGACAGGAATATGATTTCATATAGATCGGGATCGAAAAAGAGGATCAGTGCCCACGCATCCCAAAATCCTTGTGTGATTTCGTTCATTGTAGCTCCTTTGTGCCAGTGTAATATGTCGCCGCGATATCGTAATTCAGCCAGCTTGAATAGAGTGTGAAGTCATGATTGCAGGCCCTGATGCTCTTGTTTTTAGCCATAATCCCTTCGCTGCACGCTGGATACTCGGAATTTGCTACCGGAATAGAAATGATAAGTAAAAGCGTTTCTGCTCATATGCGAAAACGAGGTAAATAGAGGGATATTATGGCCGAAAGGTCAAATGTATAGAGTCGATTTGTTGGTATTTTTACTGGGTGTAGTAACTTTCCGGTAGTTCTCGGAATGTCCAGTGGAGGCAAGTTGGCCCGGCGATGACTTTTTTTGGCATCCGCACTTCCACACACTTCCGCTTATAGTTTAACCTCAAAGTCCAATTCAGTGCAGAAGTGAAATTGAAACATTATCGAATTCATTTCACCCGTCTCAGAACTTCGTGGTAGCAGAGAAGCACATTAGGGTTGCTTACATCACCGGGCAAGTGGGCGACGGTTCGAGCATACAAGAGCAAACTGTGGAATGCCTGCGGCGCTTGGACGGCTTGTTGATCCAAACAGGATCGTCACGCAAAAAAAATGTTACGAACTACGATCTGGCTGGCTGATATGAACGATTTTGCAGGGCTTAATGAAATTTGGAATGCGTGGGTGCCGGAAGGCCAAGCACCTGCGCGCGCTTGCGGCGAAGCTAAACTTGCGCGGCCGGAACTCTTGGTCGAGATTATTGTGGATGCAGCTTACGACTAACATGCAGGGCAACAACGGAAATTCGGACAATGCCCGGTTTGGCCGCACAGCAGACACGACGAAATTAAAAATAATGTAGAGTTTTTCAATGAACGCGTTAACTGCCCTCGCGGCATCAATCGTGCGCATGTCCAAAGACTGGAGCGGGTCGGATCCAGATGTTGTGCGCTCGCCTAATGAAGTCGGTGGCGATCGGCGAATTGCATGGCAACCCGGTTGCAGCAGCGTTGACTTTTACCGTATCTCAAAAGTTGGCCGGTATATGCGAAAGGTGGTCAGTCCTGCGTAGTAGCAAGATCCTCAAAGAAGAGCTGGACGGCTACCACCAGTATATGATGGACATTGATAAATTCACGGGCAATACCTCGATGATACCAATCTAAACTTGAAAACTGATGTCATACAAGGGTTGAGACCGATGGAAGCTATCCGTGGAATTATTCTGAAAATTGCCTCAGTTACGATGTTCATAGTTATGGCGAGTTTGATCAAAGCAACATCGGATCATGTTCCTGCCGGCGAAGCCGTATTCTTCCGCTCGTTTTTTGCCCTGCCGGTCATATTGGTTTGGTTGATAATTAGGGGTGAACTGAAAACCGGATTGAAAACCTCGCAACCGATGCAGCACCTGTGGCGCGGATTGGTTGGAACAGTTGCGATGGGGTTGGGATTCACCGGTTTGGGTTTGCTACCCTTACCCGAAGTTACAGCCATCGGATATGCCGCTCCTTTGTTGACCGTTATTCTTGCCGCAATGTTTCTGGGTGAGCAAGTCCGCGCATTTCGCTTAAGTGCGGTTGTACTCGGCCTTGTAGGAGTTCTGATAGTGCTGTCTCCAAGACTGGAATCCTTCTCGAATTCCGATTTGGCTAGCCGAGAAACGCTTGGTGCAACTGTCGTCTTAATGGGAGCGGGCTGTGCAGCGCTGGCGCAGGTGTTTATCCGCAAAATGGTATTTACCGAAAAGACTTCCGCAATTGTATTTTATTTCACTGTGACATCAACAGTATTGTCGTTGCTTACCATTCCCTTCGGATGGGCAATGCCTGAACCACGCGAAGCGATGTTGCTTATTCTGGCTGGTCTGTTTGGTGGAATTGGACAAATCCTATTGACCAGTAGCTACCGGTTTGCGGATGCTTCAGTCATTGCACCTTTTGAGTATACTTCAATAATTTGGGCATTGGGCATCGGATACATTGTCTTCAGTGAAACACCAACGCTAACCATGTTGATTGGCGCATCCCTCGTTATTCTAGCGGGTGTGTTGATTATATGGCGCGAAAGTACACTCGGTTTAGAAAGGTCTAAACAACGCAAAGTAATGACGCCACAAGGGTAAATGATATGCAGCCGATTACCGATGTAATGCCATGGACTACGAGGACGGGCTTGTGAACAAGGTTATCAGAGGTAAGGGATTAAAGGTTCTACTTGGTCTTACCCAGTTTCATCGTATTTGAAATCAAAATCTCAGGTGGTGCAATCCAAGCATATGCAAGCAGAGCCGGGTCGATGTCGGAGACCGTAATTCGGTGCATCTGCTCGGGAGGGTTGAAGATCATCGATCCTGGAGTGTAAACGCCCTGATGGTTTTCGCTGACCGCTCCGGAGAGGCAAACATAACTCTCAGTAATGCCGTTGTGGGCGTGCGCGGGATAAGTGCAACTTGGTGCGAAAAGGACAAACCCAAGGGTCAATTCCGTGGTCTGAATAGGCCCTTTTGGGCCTGCGATCTCGGCATACCCGTATTTTCGCGCAAGTCCCTTCGGGACTTTTTCGTATCCGTATTCCCAAGAAAGCTGATCACGTACGGCGTTCAATGCGCGGATCATTGACGCCATCTGATCCATCATGCCACGATCAATCGAGCGACGTAGGTGGTCTGTGACCGGCAGGCGGTCCGGCGAACGAAGGGAAATGGGCGGATTGGCTCTGATGACTCGCCCAATCGCCTCTCGAACTGCGCGCTGATGGCTTCGGATCTTGGGGCTGCCGCCAGAAGCAATTTTACGATATAGGCTATAGAATTCGTCCAAAAGATAGCGCATGTCGGTGGCGTCGTTCAGTCGGAGCGATGCTGAAGCTGATACTAATTCGGGTTCGGGTAAGTTCGTTGGCACCATGATCGGACTCCGCGTTCTGGATAGAAAAAATTGATAGCCAAGCAGAAAGGAGAAGGTAACCAGTTCCGCATTTAAACAACGCGATTTTGGAAAATCGACGAATTTCGTTTATGATCGTAATTTATTTCAGGTCACAATGGCCAGACAAAACTGCGACCTCGGTGCGTAATCTGCTAATCGGGCTTTGCCAGTTTGTCAAAACTGCCGAGAAACCTATTTTCACCCGATTCCGTGCGGACGTTGTAATCCGGAAATAGGGCTAAGATGGTGACAACGAGCATTTGTTTTTGGCGACAAGGGCGGTCATACGGTGCGGATTACCCCGTAACCCGCTCCAACATATATCAGAAATAGTTGGAGAAATGGTACCAGCGCCCTGATTTGAACAGGGGGCCTCTTGATCCACAATCAAGCGCTCTAACCAACTGAGCTACGCCGGCACATAACGAAAACTTCGTATTGCGCGGGAATAATCAGGTTTTGCCGTACGGTCAATACCGAACTGACGCCAATTGTGCCCTATCGAGGATTAATGTGAAGAAGTAGCAAGTGTTAACGGCCTGCGTGGGAAATTCTTCCCTTGAATACTTCGCTTTGGGCCAGTAGCCATACGGAAACCAAGGAGATGAACTATGGGTATTAACAGTGAAAGCGATGTTTCGGCCAATTTGCAGATAGGTCCCACCGATCTTGGCATGGTGCGGTTGTTTATTGATACCGGCAATGTGGAAATCCCGCTGGATTTCGAACCCGAAGAAGCCGAAGAAATAGCGGACGAGTTGCGCGCTGCTGCGACACGAGCCCGTGTGATGGCAGCTAAAGGAAAATAGTCAATCCGCCAATACCCCTAGCGCTTTAAGTCTGTCGAGATATCGTTTGGCCTGCATCTGCGGAGAGAATTTGGACTTGAGCAGTTTTTGGCCGTGCAACGCCTTGGTTTGGGCTTTCAACGGGTTTTCGCGCACTTCGCGCATCGCGTTTGCCAGTGCATCTACGTCGATTTCAGCCCATTGGGCGTTTTTTAGCGGCGCTATCGTCTCGCCGATACGAGCGTTAACCATCTTGTAAGCTACCGGGTACGCCGTGTCGTCGTTGCAAAAATCACGCGTGCCAGAATAATCAGTGACTATCACAGGCCGGGCGTACCAAAGCGCATAGGCAGGGATGTACCCGAACCCTTCTGCCCGGTGAGAGGAGACGATGCAGTCCGCACGCTTAATGAGGGCAAGTAGGTCGTAGAAAGGCAGCATGCGCCCATCCATAATCACGCGCGGATCGCGGTGCGCAATGGCTCTTATCTTGTGCATCTGTCCATTTGGATCCCCCCAATGAGATTGGTCAATCGGGGTGGTTTTGATGATAAGACGCACATTCAAATCGGTTGGGAAAGCTGCCAGAAAAGCGTGAACTGCCGCTAACGGATTTTTGCGTTCGACCGAGGAATGCGTATCAAAACACATCAGTAATACATGATGATTAGCTTCAATGTTGTAGTCCACCATATTAGACGCTCGTACATCCGGCAGCGAAAAACCTTTGCCAATGTTCACAACGGGGCAATTATATGTCTTTTCATATATTTTCTGAACATATCGGCTTGGCACCCACACTTCGTCCAGCATATTTCCGGCTTGCAGGTGCGAAGCGGGCAGAGTTTCCAGTTCCCATAATAGAAAGCCTATATGCAAAGATTTATCCGGAGCACGCATCTGGTGCGGTATTTGATCAGCATTGGCATGATGTAGGGTCAGCGGGCGTTTCAAGCGCCGCGTGGTCACGTGGTCAGTCATTGATGTAGGAATGCCGGCCAACGCAAAGGCCTTTGCGCTCATCAGTGCGTTGCGCGCCAGTCCGCTTTCGCCATCGGTGATCCCGCAAATGCGAACGATATTGTCGCGGCCAGGGGGCATCGACGTGCACCCGGCCACGCGTCTTTTCAACAGATCTTGTGTGGCCTCGCTTGCACGAAAATTTCCGGCGCGGCGCCAATTTGCAATACAAACAAGCGTAGTTATTAAAACGAATACCCACCGCGGCGTTTTGGGATCCGGTAATAATACGCATTCTTTGGCACGGTTAGCGATTGTTAGGGTTAACTTGATGCGTCGCCATTCTTCCATCCTGCGGTTGCACCATCGAGGTTTGTCTATAGCTTCAAATCCGAGGCCCGCCGAATAAATGATCGCTGTGAAGGGTGTTTCGATTGTCTGGTCCACTGCTGCTTTAGTTTCGCGCCACAGTCGACGGCTTCGGAATCGTAAGGGTACAAGGGCCGGCGAGGGCGCAATTGCTGCGGTAACGACGATATTATTCTCTTTGGCGAGGCGCGCTGCCAGCTGGCGAGCAGGTGGTTGCCCCTGGCCACCAGACGCAAATAGCCCCAATATCACATATTTTTCACGCACGCCGGCTACGGGCGTGGCATCCGCCGGAATAGAATCGATTGTTAAGGATTTGTCAAAAAGCACGGGAACCTCTGGGTGTTTGCGTACTATTTATTCGTCAATTACCGTAATAATTGGTTAATATCTCCACGCCCCCTTCAATTATCCCGCTTTAGGGCTTAGATTGGTCAGTGGCGGGTGCTGACCTTCTCGTGAGAGGCCTACATCCTAGTGGCCTTAAATCTTTGAAAGGGAGCTGGCTCTGTGACTGGTCGTGGCCTAACGCACCCGGTGCCCACCTGTGTACGCAGGTTCACAAGGATAAGATCCCTCCACGGTCGAGACGGGCCCGCCACATGATCGCTGCACAAAAAGCCAATGCCCGAACAGCGGGTTTTGTCCGCCGCAAAGCCGCACACGACGCGCGGGGAGATTGCGTCAACCGCGCGACGGATCACCTGTTATCTTATTTAGTAGATAAGGGCGACGGGCTGGTGATTTCTGGATACATGCCAATTCGCACAGAGATTGATGCGGTGCCTGTGATGGAGGCATTGCACGGGCTTGGCCACCGGATTTGTGTGCCTGTGATTGTTGGTCCAGACTTGCCGCTGTCGTTTCGCGAATGGACACCTATCTGCGAGATGGTTCGCGGACCGTTCGGGGCCAAGGTGCCCGCGGGCGGCGACTGGCTTGCCCCTGAGGTGTTGATCGTTCCGCTGGTTAGCTTTGATATGCAAGGCTACCGACTGGGTTATGGTGGCGGGTATTACGATCGATCACTGGAGTTGCTGCGCAATAAGAAACCCACCTTGGCGGTGGGATACGCCTATTCTGAACAAGCGGGCGCGGTGCCTGTCGAAATCACGGACCAGCGGTTAAACGCCATGGTGACAGAGCGCGGCGTTAGCGAGTTTATCGTTTAGGTAGGCCTTTTTGCGCGCTAAATTAGTTGGCTAAGAGATGAATTATGGTCTTGGCGCCCTACTTTGGTCAATTCGACACAATTTAACAAAAAATGACACAAAATTGACCGTAAGCCAACAAACCTTGGACATTGGAATCAACTAAAAACGTGTGAACAGAGCGTAATTGATATCGATGTAACGAGTACTCTGTTTGTTTCATACAGAGCTTTCTGGCTCCTATGTGTGAAATGCTGACCGTGTGCTGTTGCTCCAAATCATGGCATACGGTCGGTCACACCCAAGCAGAGCGATGTAGAAGGTTTGTCCCGAACATTTACTTAGCGTGGAGCCATTCGGATCGCGCCGTCAAGACGAATAACGTCACCGTTCAGCATCGGATTTTGTGCGATATGCGCAACTAGTGAGGCGTATTCCGCCGGATCGCCAAGGCGGGACGGGAAGGGAACTTGCGCGCCTAGCGCTGATTGAACTTCCTCGGGCATGCTTGCCAACATTGGTGTCAGGAACAGTCCTGGAGCGATGGCCATGACGCGAATGCCGCTGCGCGACAGGTCGCGCGCCATCGGAATGGTCATTGCAGCCACGCCACCTTTAGACGCCGCATAGGCGACTTGGCCAATCTGGCCCTCGAACGCCGCAACCGATGCCGTGTTGATGATTACACCACGTTCGCCGTCATCAGTTAGCGGGTCAGCTTTGCTCATGCCGGTTGCCGATTGGCTGGCCACATTAAAGGTGCCAATCAGATTGACGCCAATGGTTTTGCTGAATAGATCCGGCTGGTGGTAATTCCCGTCACGGTCTACGGTTTTGGCTGCAAATGCTACGCCCGCGCAACTTACACAAATACGTTCTTGCCCGTGAATTTGCCGTGCCTGGGCAAAGGCAACCGAGACGCTTTCGGCATCCGAAACATCGACCTTGCAGAATAAACCATCAATCTCTTTGGCGACCTGCTGTCCGTGCTCCACGTTCATATCGAAGATTGTCACGCGAACACCTTGGTCGGCTAACGCCCGCGCTGTCGCTTCGCCAAGACCCGAAGCACCACCCGTTACGACGGCAGCAATTTCGTTGGAAAGCTTCATGCCGGCACCTCGATCGCAATCGCTGTTCCTTCACCGCCACCAATACAGATCGCGGCCATGCCTTTGGTTTTACCGTGGCGTTCCAGCGCGTGCAGCAAGGTTACGATAATCCGAGTACCGGACGCCCCGATAGGATGGCCAAGTGCAGTCGCCCCACCGTTGACGTTCATCTTATCGCGCGCAATCCCCATCTCGTGCATGAAAGCCATTGGAACAACTGCGAAGGCTTCGTTAACTTCCCAGATATCCACATCATCAGTGGCCCAGCCGATACGTTCCATCAACTTCTTCGCGGCTGGGACCGGCGCCGTTGTGAACCAGCCCGGTTCCTGCGCGTGGCTACCATGCCCCAAAATGTGTGCGCGAATGGTTAGCCCACGCGCTTTGGCTTCGGATTCTCGCATTAAAACCAACGCCGCTGCACCGTCCGAAATCGACGAAGCATTCGCCGCGGTGACAGAGCCGTCCTTCTTGAACGCAGGTCGCAGGTTCGGAATTTTCTCGGGGCGGGCATTGCCGGGCTGTTCGTCGACGGCAACAGTTATATCGCCTTTGCGGGTCTTGATGGTGACAGGTGTAACCTCCGCATCAAACGCGCCGCTATCGATTGCTTCAACGGCGTTCGATAGGGATTTTAGCGCATATATATCCTGATCCTCACGGGTGAACTGATATTTCTCGGCGCAATCCTCAGCGAACGAGCCCATCAGGCGGCCTTTATCGTAAGCATCCTCAAGCCCGTCGAGGAACATGTGATCAATCACCTGCCCATGCCCAATCCGTGCGCCCTCGCGCATTTTTGGTAGCAGGTAGGGGGCGTTAGTCATGCTTTCCATTCCACCAGCAACGACGATTTTTCCGTTGTCGGCCAGCAACTGATCGTGCGCCGCCATGACGGTTTTCATGCCGGAACCACACATCTTGTTCAGTGTCGTTGCAGGAACTTCTTGCCCCAAACCAGCGGCGAAACCCGCTTGTCTTGCAGGTGCTTGACCTTGTCCCGCAGGCAAAACGCACCCCATCAACAACTCATCAACTTCTGAATTAGCAACGCCACCGCGATCAAGAGCTGCGCGGATAGCCTCTCCGCCAAGTTCAGCGGCGGTAGCACCAGAAAGCGCGCCTTGGAAGCCGCCCATGGGGGTGCGGGCAGCGCCGACGATTACGATTGGGTCAGACATGATAACTCTCCGTTAAGAACTGAACGTATGGTCAGTTACGCTACGCCTAATTTTGCATAACGTCCAGAGTGGCGAGGAACCTCGACGCAACGTCGCTAGTCCGCTTGCGCCCCGCGTTCACGATAAGGCGTGGTGGAGAAATGCATCCGGTAACACTTTGAGAAATGAGAAGGCGAGGTAAACCCGCTGGCCAGTGCCACATTGATGACCGACATATCTGTCTGCAATAACAGGTTGCGCGCCTTCTCTAACCGCAGTTCCATATAGTATCGTTTAGGCGAGCGGTTCAGGTAACGGCGGAACAAACGTTCCAGCTGCCGCGTGGAAATATTAACATCGTCAGCCAGAATTGCTGGGGAAATCGGCTCCTCCAGATTGTCTTCCATCATCTTGATGACTGTGGACAGCTTTGCATGCCGCACCCCAATACGGGTGGGGATGGACAGACGTTGTTGATCCTTGTCTGTTCGCACAGTGGTGTAAATCATTTGATCGGCAATACCGTTAGCCAGATCGGTACCATGGTCATTGGCAATCAAGCGCAGCATCAAGTCCGCTGCGGCCGTGCCGCCCGCGGATGAATAGCGATTTCTGTCGATGGTGAAGATCGAAGTTGTAATATCGTGGTCGGGGAAGTCTTCGATAAAGCTCTCGCGGTTTTCCCAGTGAATGGTTGATCGTCGCCCGTCCAGCAAGCCCGCCTTCGCCATCAAATACGTTGCTGTGCATAACCCGCCAATCGGCATGCCTTTACGCGCTTCGCGGCGAATCCAGTTTAGCATACGGGGGGTTACGGCAGGCTTGATGCTAAGGCCGCCGCAAAAAAGGATTGTCTCGTTGCGATCAACCTCGTCAAGTCCCATGTCCACATTCAAATGAACGCCCGCGGAACAAGTCACCGAAATTCCATCGTCGGATGCTAGCCGCCATTCATAGACCTTTTTACCCGATAATCGGTTCGCAATTCGTAATGGCTCGATTGCGCTGGTGAAGGCCATCAGCGAAAACTTGGGTAAAAGCATGAAGACGAATTTTGTGATCTCGGAGTCATTTGAACCAACCATTTGCAGCCTCGCAAAAATAAGATGGCGCGTCGGCAATTTGCGACGTCGTAAATTCACCATTGATGATTCTAAGGGTATGGTCAATGGAAATTACTTCCCATATAAGGACCGAGCAATTTTATATGGATAGGAGCAAGATCATGCCTGCAACTTGGACTAAATCTGATTGGCGCAACAAACCACGCATTCAGATGCCCGAGTATACCGACTCCGCAGCCCTCACGCGCGTGGAAGAAAAGCTGGCGTCTTATCCACCTTTGGTTTTTGCAGGGGAAGCCCGTCGCCTCACGCGTCAACTCGGCGAAGTTGCGGAAGGGCGTGCATTCTTGCTGCAAGGTGGCGATTGTGCTGAAAGCTTTGGCGAATTCAACGCGGATCTGATCCGCGACACTTTCAAAGTGATGCTGCAAATGGCTGTGGTGCTGACGTTTGGCGCCAAGAAGCCCGTTGTTAAAATCGGTCGTATGGCGGGGCAGTTTGCCAAGCCACGCTCGGCAGATACCGAAACTATTGATGGCGTTGAACTGCCGTCCTACCGTGGTGATATCATCAACGGCTTCGACTTCACGCCAGAAGCGCGAATTCCCTCAGCTGATCGTATGCTGCAAGCCTATACACAATCCGCTGCATCGTTGAATCTTTTGCGCGCCTTCTCGGAAGGCGGCTTTGCGGATATCAAACGTGTTCATCAGTGGACACTGGATTCGACCAAGGACACCGAAGGTTACGAGGAATATCACGAGCTTGCCAATCGCATTGGTGAATCGCTCGCCTTCATCGAATCTGCGGGTGCAGGGGACGCGGCAAGCATGAAGCGCGTAAACTTCTACACCAGCCACGAGGCGCTGTTGTTGGAATACGAAGAGTCCCTATGTCGCATTGATTCCCTCACTGGTCAGCCTGTTGCGGGCACCGGCCACATGCTGTGGATCGGCGATCGCACACGTCAGTTGGATGGCGCACATGTTGAATTCTGTCGTGGTGTGCAAAACCCGATCGGCATGAAATGTGGACCAACGATTGAACCCGACGACTTGATCCGCCTGATCGACAAAATCAACCCGGACAACATTCCGGGCCGTATGACTTTGATCGCGCGATTTGGCCAAGGCAATGTGGATAAACATCTTCCAGCGCTGATCCGCGCTGTTGAGCGTGAAGGCAAGAAAGTCGTTTGGTCTTGCGATCCGATGCACGGCAACACGATCAAGTCGAATAGTGGCTATAAAACGCGCCCGTTCGAACGTGTTCTTGGCGAAGTTCGCGAATTCTTTGCCGTGCATAAGGCTGAGGGCACCTATGCAGGTGGTGTACATTTCGAAATGACCGGAAAAGACGTAACCGAATGCACTGGCGGTACCCGCACAGTGGCCGACGGCGACCTGTCTGATCGTTATCACACCGCTTGTGACCCACGCCTAAACGCGACACAGGCGCTGGAACTGTCGTTCCTCGTCGCTAAAGAATTGCAAAAACGCGAGGAAGCGTAATCTTGCGCTACCTTATACTAACAGCTTCGGCAGGCGTGTCAGACGAATTGGCTGGCCGCGCCTGCCGTTTGGTTGCCGGTGATTTAAACCGCTTGTCGGGCAGCGCGGTGGAAATCGCATTCTCAGGTGACGTTCCCGCGGATTTTTTGACTGATGCGGCTGTGGACATCAACATCGTTTCAGCTGAAAACCGCCGTAAGAAATTGTTAATCGCCGACATGGACAGCACCATGATCCCTGTCGAATGCATCGACGAGCTGGCCGATTTCGCAGGTGTGAAAGAACAGGTTTCAGACATCACGGAACGCTCCATGCGTGGCGAACTGGGCTTCGAGGAATCGATTATCGCGCGTGTTGCCCTATTAACGGATTTGCCCGAAGCAGTTTTGGAGAAATGTTACGCCGAACGTGTCAGCTTGAATCCAGGTGCGAAAACGCTGGTGCAGACAATGAACAAGATCGGCGCCATGACGGCATTGGTTTCTGGTGGTTTCGTGTTTTTCACCAGCCGGGTGGCCGGCGAAACAGGGTTTCAGCTGAACCAAGCCAACACGTTGATTGTTAGAGACGGTAAGCTAACCGGCAAAGTCGGTATGCCTATTCTTGGGCAGCAAGCGAAACTGGAAACGCTAAACGCGTTGTGCAAATCCGGTGGCTATGCCCCTGAAGATGTGCTGGCGGTTGGCGACGGCGCAAATGATCGCTCTATGGTCGAGGCGGCGGGACTGGGCGTGGCTTATCATGCCAAACCGACACTCGCTGACATTGCCGATGCGCGGCTTTACCATTCTGATCTGACAGCATTGTTGGCCCTGCAAGGCATCGCCGAGCGCGACTACGCTTAAAGTTAGTCCACCAACTTTAAATAACTTGCCGTTTGAGCGGGACGTTTGGGCCGCAAAGGACCATCGCCTGAAATCGCGCGGAAGGACGACGTGCCATCCATAATGAATCCGGCACCTTGTTCGGCAAACCCGAAGCTGTGAATGCTTTGGCTCGCACTGCTAAGCGCATCCAATTCAACATCTCGCAGATGAAACTGCACCGGGATATTGAAGCCACCTTGCGGTCCGTCGATACAACCAATTACACGATTCACATCACCAAAATCGCTGCGAAGCGGCAGTAAGATCATAGTAGCCCGCGCCTCATGGTCCGTTTTGTCAATCGTATCCAGCTGTAGCCGCGCAATCATTGATTGGTCCAATACATCGGCAACCACGGTCGCAAACTGAGCGCGCGTGCTTTCGCGAAAGAATGACATTGGCGATTGTCCGCGCACTTCCATCCCCATCATTTCACAAATAGTGAGACCTGCGATCCGCACGCGCACGTCTTGCGAATTCAGGCGTTCAAAGATGAACAGGCGGTCTAAGACATCAGGTATCTGGCGCGGATCAATATCTGCGCGCAACGGTAATTCTCCGTTAATCCGCAAGCTTTCCCAATGGGATAGGAGGGTATGGATCATGGTCATAGTCGTATCATTTCCTGTGAAGTGGCCCTGCAAGAACCGGAGTTCTTCCCCCGCCGCGTCTTAATGGTTACTGTTCCGTTAATGTATAAGATTTTAGCGGAATTGTCTGGATTTTGATGCCTATTGGTTAATAGGTCGTTAATAGGTTAATGAAACATTCAGATAGTTTAAAAGGGGCGAGATATGGCACTTCGATCGATGACAGGGTTCGCCACGGTCTCGGGTCAAGTTGACGGTGTTGGTTGGGCTTGGGAAATTCGCTCGGTTAACGGGCGCGGGCTCGATGTTCGCCTGCGACTGCCTGAAGGCGGCGAACGGTTGGAACCGGTCATACGTGCTGCTGTTCCCATAAAGCTTGTGCGTGGCAATGTTTCGCTGAATCTTAAACTTTCACGTATGGGTGACGATGGCACGCCAGTGCTGAACTTCGAAAACCTTACAGCGGTGATTAGCGCGGCCGCGCAAGCCAGAACTATTGCAGAGGCCAACGGGATGGAACTCCGGCCCGCTTCTGTCGCGGAACTATTAACGCAAAAATGGGTTTGGGACACTGGACCAACGATGAACCAGGACTGGGTCGAAGCCGCAAAGGCGCAAATCCCCGATGTTGTCGAAATGTTGGTTAACGCACGTAAGGCCGAAGGGGTCGCGCTTCTTTCGATCCTGACGACACAGCTGAATACGGCCGATAACCTGTCGAAAAGCGCACGTGTTTTAGCGGTTGCCCGAAACGCACGCGCTGGTGGCGCATTGCGTACGAAGGTTTTGGCGGTACTGGAAATTACGGATTTGGTCGACGAGGATCGCTTGGCGCAGGAATTGGCGGTGTTGGCCGTGAAAGCCGACGTAACAGAGGAACTCGACCGCCTAGACGCTCATATCATTGCTGCACGTGGATTGTTGGCGGTGAGTGGTCCCATCGGTCGCAAGTTCGATTTCCTGATGCAGGAGTTCAACCGCGAGGCAAATACTTTGTGTTCCAAGTCCAACGATACCGATTTGACCGCAATCGGGCTTGAATTCAAGGTCGTGATCGATCAAATGCGCGAACAAGTTCAAAATCTGGAGTAATTGATGTCTAACCGCCGCGGCCTGCTTATTATCTTGTCGTCGCCCTCGGGTGCCGGAAAATCAACCCTTTCGCGCCGCGTGTTGTTGGATGATCCGGATGTAACTTTTTCGGTTTCTGCGACCACCCGCAAACCGCGTCTTGGGGAGGCTGACGGGAAGGACTACTATTTCAAAACGCACGAAGAATTTCGGGCGCTGGCCGATAATGACGGCATGCTGGAGCACGCCGAGGTATTCGGAAACTTCTACGGATCGCCAAGTGCGCCCGTTGAGGCGGCGATAAATAACGGAAAAGATGTCTTGTTCGATGTCGATTGGCAAGGCGGGCAGCAAATTCGCAACTCCTCGTTGAGGGATGCTGTGGTTTCGATTTTCATTCTCCCACCTTCGATTGCCGCGCTGGAATCGCGCTTAAACGCGCGCGGACAAGATAGTGCTGAGGTCGTAGAAGGGCGCATGGCACAGTCACGATCAGAGATCAGTCATTGGGCCGAATATGATTACGTTTTGGTTAACGACGATCTGGACCGTGCCGAGAGTGATCTTCGTGCTATCCTAACAGCAGAGCGCCTGCGCCGTGATCGCAACCTGGCGTTGGTGTCGTTTGTACAATCATTGAACAAAGAATTTGAGGGACGAAAATGAACCATATATACGAACTCCAAGGGTGCGCTCCACAATTTCCGGAGGACGGCGATTATTGGGTCGCTCCTACTGCGGTTCTGGTTGGGGACATCGTGCTGGAAAGTGGCACTTCGGTCTGGTTCGGAGTGACTATTCGCGGCGATAACGAGCGGATTACGGTTGGGCAGGGCAGCAATGTTCAGGAAAACACCGTGATGCACACAGACATGGGGTATCCGTTAACCATTGGTCAAGGCTGTACGGTAGGACACCGCGCCATGCTGCATGGCTGCACGATCGGTGACAATTCCCTAATCGGGATGGGCGCGACCATTTTGAACGGTGCCAAGATCGGTAAAAATTGCCTGATCGGGGCAGGGGCGTTGATTGCAGAAAATAAAGTGATCCCTGACGGGTCTTTGGTGGTCGGCGCGCCGGGCAAAATCGTGCGAAACCTTGATGAGGACGCTATCAACGGACTGCGAAAATCGGCGTTGGCCTATCAAGAAAACATGCGTAGGTTTAGGGCAGAGCTAACCCTTATAGCGTAACCGTTAGGCCGGTTTCGGTGTTCTCGACTTGAATTTCTCCGAAAGCATACGCTAGCGGAAACTGCACCTGCGCAGGTGTGATCGCGACGGTTTCGCCATCAAAAACCTGCCAAGCCCGCTGCATTTGGATTCGCTTACCTTCTGCCTGCAAAGCTAACTTACCTTCGTGTTCGGCAACCACAATCGTTCCGCCAACCGGAAGCGCCGTTTCGACACACAATAATAGCAAGAATAACATTTTCACGCGCTCTCGCGCTAAGTCGCTCGATTGCAATCGCCATTCCAGTTTCAGGCGATGAGTTTGGATCATGGCCGTGGCAATCGCTTCAGCTTCCATCGTGCTCATCCGGGCGTCGACGGAGAATTGCCCGAAACAGATGCGGAAAAACCGCAACTTGGCAGTGGCGTTATCGACGCTGTCAGCGATCAACTCGATTTCCGGCATAGTCATCGCGACCGCTTCCAGCAATTCGACGCCGTTGCCAATGGCCCCCACAGGGCTTATTAAATCATGGCAAATGCGCGAAGACACCAACGTGTCTATAGAATGCTCCATCACAACCCACCGGAGGATGCGATGAACCAGTTTTTAGAACCCGGCAATCTTGTCCGGCATCCGAACCAACCCGATTGGGGGCTTGGGCAAGTGCAATCGGTTGTTAACGACCGTATCACAGTCAATTTCGAGCATGTGGGCAAAGTTGTGATCATCGGGTCGCACGTCCTTCTGGAGCGGGAATACGATAAGTAGTGTGTAACCGTTAAGGTAGCGTTAATGCCGGGATATGCAACCTCTAAGATGCGCCTATATGACCAGCAGTGTTAGTTGCAACCACATCGCGAACCTCTTAGATTGCTGGATAAATTGGGGGCGTAATTAATGAAAATCGATACGGATCGTTTTGAAGTTCGCCTCGCGCGAAGTGACGAGGATGTCGCAGCTGCGCAACGTTTGCGCTATAAGGTTTTCGTTAAGGAAATGGGTGCGCAGGCCAGTCCCGAAGAACATGCAGCGCGGCAGGAACGCGACGAATACGACCCCTATTTCGAACACCTCCTGTTGATTGACAAGCAAGTTGAAGGTGATCCACTCGATAAGGTTTGTGGGGTTTACCGCCTCATGCGCGGCAGTGTAGCGCGGGCTGGGATCGGGTTTTACGGGGCTTCGGAATATGACCTCACAAAACTTGAAAATTTAGAACGCGAAACGTTGGAACTCGGGCGGTCGTGTATTGCAGAAGAATATCGCGGTGGCCTTGGTTTGCGTCTGATCTGGGATGGCTTGGCGCAATATGTAAACAAACACGACATAGGTGTTTTATTCGGGGTTGCCAGTTTTCACAACGCCGATCCAGCCCCGATTGCCGAGGCATTGTCTTATCTGCATCACCATCACCTCGCGCCACCGGAATTATGCGTTAAAGCCTTGCCGGAACATTTTGCCGAGATGAACCGGATACCCGCCAACCAAGTCGACAAAAGGCGCGCATTGCAAAATATCCCGTCACTTATCAAAGCTTACCTCAGGCTTGGTGGGCATGTTGGCCAAGGGGCCTTCGTGGATCATGATTTCAATACGGTCGATGTGTGTTTGATTATGGACACACAAAACATGACCGAAAAATACCGCGCGTTTTACGAGCGCAAAAGGAATGCCTAATGGAAGAACCCTCCATCTTTATCCCTAAACCCAAGGTTTATCACTGGCCGCGCATCATTCTGCGAATAGCGGTGTTGATGATTGGCACAGTTGTGCTGGTTTCGATACATCTGCTGTTCCACATGATAGAACGCGTGTTGCCACGCCTGTATATGACGTCGATCATTGCTTCTTTGTGGGGGCGGCTGGGGTTGTTCGTCTGCGGTATAAAACTGGAAGTCGTCGGAAAACACATGAAACACGGCGGCGCGTTGGTGGCCAACCATTCTTCGTGGTTGGACATTTTCACTTTTCACAGTGCAGCGCGGATATCGTTTGTTTCGAAATCCGAGATCAGAAGCTGGCCTGTCATCGGATTCATCGCGCGTGTCACCGGAACACTGTTTATCGAGCGTCGACCATCCTTGGCCAAAAAACATCAATCGGCCTTGTTGGAACGCCTGGACCGCGGTGATCAACTATGTTTCTTCCCGGAAGGTACCAGCACTGATGGCCGACACGTATTGGAATTCAAGTCGACGCTGTTCAGCGTATTTCACACGCCGGAGCTAATTGATCACGTTTGGGTTCAGCCATCCACGGCTACATATTTTGCCCCAAACGGGCAGGCAGAGGATTTCTTCGGTTGGTGGGGGGGGATGGCGTTCGCGCCCCATATTCTTGCCGTGCTCGCTTATTCGCGTGGCGGTCGTGTACGGGTAACCTTGCATGATCCGGTTAAAGCCAGCGATTTTGGTACCCGAAAAGAGTTGGCCCGCTATTGCGAAACGGAAGTGCGAGCGGGGTTCGCCAAGGATTTAGGTGTAGATGTTAGCGAAGTTTTGCAACGATAGCCTGAAGCGCGGCTACCGGACCCTCAGTAGTGGACCAGATCTCGGAGCCTACACAAAGGAAATCGATGTGGTCTTTTACGGCGGCAATAGAGTCCAGCGTTGCGTTGCCTTCAGCTACCACAGGTACTTCGATCATTTCAGACCACCATTGAAACAACTCGGCGTTCGCAACTGAACCATCACCCAGCGCGCTATCGCCAATAGGGCCAAACGATATGTAGTCCGTACCGATTTCCGCTGCCGTCATGCCGGCGTGTTTGGAATTGCCGCAATACGCCCCGACAATCGCGTCATTGCCCAGCTCTGCCCGTGCCTCGCGGACATGGCGCGAACTGCTGTTTAAATGCACCCCGTCCAACCCGTGAGTTTTCACCATGCGATAATGATCGTCGATTACAATCGCTACATCACGGGCATGGCAAATTTCACGCAAACTGTCTGCAGCCTGCGAAAGCGCCCGCTCGTCCGTGGTTGTTAAAGAAATACGCACACAAATAACCGGAACGGCATCCAGCACGGCTTCCAGCTGCGGGGCGAACTCTGCCAGGTCAAAGGCCTGTGGAGTGGTCAGGTAAATCTGCGCGGAATCTGGTTCGGACATAATATAGCCTCGGTAGGTTCGGTGCGTGGTGACCCACGCACCGATGTTTTAGCGTAAGATTGAGCGGCCAGCGTAAACAGCTGTTTCGCCCAACTCTTCTTCAATACGGATAAGCTGGTTGTATTTCGCTAGACGATCCGAGCGAGACAGCGATCCAGTTTTGATCTGACCGCAGTTTGTAGCCACAGCCAAGTCGGCGATCGTGGTATCCTCGGTTTCGCCCGAACGGTGCGACATCACAGATGTGTACCGTGCACGGTGCGCCATATCGACGGCTGTCAGTGTTTCGGTCAGTGTGCCGATCTGGTTAACCTTCACAAGGATGGAATTGGCTACACCTTGATCGATGCCATCTGCCAGACGTTCCGGGTTGGTCACGAACAGGTCATCGCCAACTAACTGGCAGCGGTCGCCAACCAATTCAGTCAGGGCTTTCCAGCCCGCCCAGTCGTCTTCGTCCATGCCGTCTTCGATCGAAATAATCGGGTAAGCATCAACTAGTGCTGCCAGGTAAGCGGCGTTTTCAGCGGATGACAATTTCTTGCCTTCGCCTTTCATGTTGTAAACACCGTCCTCATAGTATTCGGAGGATGCACAATCCAGCGCCAGATACACTTCTTCGCCTGGCTTATAGCCAGCCTTTTCGATAGACTTCATGATGAAATCAAGCGCGTCGGTTGTCGAGTTCAGGTTTGGTGCAAAGCCGCCTTCATCGCCGATGCCAGTGTTGTGACCGGCCGCAGAAAGTTCGGCCTTGAGGGTGTGGAAAATCTCCGCACCGATGCGAACCGCATCACTGATGCTTTCGGCTGCAACCGGCATAATCATGAATTCTTGAATGTCGATAGGGTTGTCGGCATGCTCGCCACCATTGATGATGTTCATCATCGGTACAGGCAAAACACGGGCCGAGGTGCCGCCGATGTAGCGATACAATGGCTGGCCGATACTGTCTGCCGCTGCATGTGCGACGGCCAAAGATACGCCAAGGATTGCGTTTGCACCCAGACGGGCTTTGTTGGGAGTGCCGTCCAGATCAATAAGGATCGCGTCAACTTCGACCTGCTGTGTGGCATCTAGCCCGACTAGCGCGTCATAAATCTCGCCGTTTACGGCATAAACCGCTTTCTGGACGCCTTTGCCGTTATAGCGTGCCTTGTCGCCGTCACGTAACTCTACGGCTTCATGCGCACCTGTGGAGGCGCCTGATGGAACAGCGGCACGGCCCATTGCGCCGTCTTCCAGCACAACATCGACTTCGATCGTAGGGTTGCCCCGGCTGTCTAGGATTTCACGGGCGGTAATGTCGAGGATTGCACTCATTGGTTCATTGTCCTGTTTGTCAAAATTCGGGGCCAAGGGCTGTGTATACCTCAGCACTCTAATAAGGAAGGCCTATGCCAGTTTTCTTATGCGATGCTCGCGATAAACGGTGAAAAGGCCGGAAATTATGACGATCGCTGTGCCTATCAGGGTCATAGTGTCCAGTTTCTCGCCAAAAACGACGATGCCGATGATCATAGCGAAGACGATTTTTGCGTACCTTAGCGGCGCGATCACACCCACATCGCCCATTCGCATTGCCATCGTTATCGTGGCGTAGCCGAGTGCGGCCATTCCCACGATACCGATCAGATAGGCAGCTTCGCGCGGGTCGGGCGCATTCCCTTCACCCGAATACAGCCAAAGCCCCAGCCCCATCGGGATCAACACTGAAAATCCGTATATCGAAAGTACGGGTGTTGTTATCATTCGCGGTGCTGTTCGGGTTGCCAAGTCACGAACCGACAATCCCAGAACTGCAATGATGGCAAAAATCGTATTCGGGTCAAAGCTGCCAACACCAGGACGGATAATAAGCAACACGCCGACGAATCCCGAGCCAATCGCTGTCCAGCGGGGCCAGCCGACGGTTTCGCCTAGAAACAGCGCTGCCCACATGGTGATGACTAACGGGATTGCTTGCGTGATCGCGGCGGTGGTTGAAAACGGAATTAGCGCCAGCGCGCTTACCATTCCAAAAGTACCTACCATCTCGCCCAAGGCGCGCAGAAGAATGGAGCGGTTGAGTATGTCTTTTGTAAGTAATTTGTCGCCACGGCGCATAGCGATGACGGAAAATACCGCAACACCGCCCATTCCCATAAACATCAATATTTCGCCTGTTGGCAGAGTCTCGCTAGCGATCTTGATCCAAGAATCCGTGATCGCGAATGCCAGCATCGACAACGTCATCAAGGCCATGCCCCGAATATTTTCCATGAGTGACTTTCAGTTTTATTTCTTGGGAACGCCATAAAGTTCTAATTTATGCCCGCGCAATTCGTACCCCAGCTTTGCCGCAATCTTTTCTTGCAATGCTTCGATTTCCGGATCAACGAATTCAATCACCTTGCCTGTGTTTATGTCGATCAGATGGTCGTGATGTTCGCGCTCCGCGTCTTCATAACGGGATCGGCCGTCGCCAAATTCCAACCGCTCTAGAATGCCGGTTTCATCGAACAGCTTAACCGTGCGATAGACCGTCGCCAGCGAAATTCCCGCGTCCACTTTACTGGCGCGGGCATACAACTCCTCCACATCGGGGTGATCCTTGGATTCCTGCAACACGCGGGCAATAACCCGACGTTGTTCGGTCATCCGCAGACCAGCCGCTTCGCAGCGTTCTATGATGGTTTCAGTGCTCATATGGTCCTCATTTGGTGTCGGGTGTTTCATAACGCAGTTTTTATGCGGTGGGAACCGGAAAACCATCGGCAAATCTTGCTTTTGCCAAACCTTCACATCATCAATATGGATTTCGCTGTGGCGCGGATATCAGGGTGCCGATAGGTGCCGAGTTTCAAATAATGCTGAAAACCATCATGCATATTGCGCCCCATCGCACTTGCGATTGGTGCATCCAAATCGTCAAGAAACAGATCTGGGTAGCCATCTGCCGTGTTCGGGCAATGAATTTTCAGACGCAATATTTTCCACTCTCTCCCTGACAAGACGATAAGATCAGAGATCTGATAACCCGATATAATCGTGCCCATCCAAAGCGATATACCCAATTGAAATGGGTGGGTTGCGCGAAGGGACGTCACCCCATGTTTCCCCGTTGTTAGTATCCGGTTGGTTGTGCCATTGCCCCCCGAAACTAAACGGAAATTCAACGGTGATTTCAGTGCGATTTCCTCCGTTCACTTTCGGTTCGTCGGGCAACACGCGTTGGATCAGATAATCCTTGACCACGTCGATACTCTCCTACGTTGGCCCCTCGAGCTTTGCATACTCGATGATGTCGAACGCAATTGCCGGTACGTGAAAAGACAATTCCAGCGCTCGGGTGTCGGCATGCCCTACGGTCGCGGTAATAAGGACTACTGAAGAAAAGCAAGCACGCATTTACAGCAAATCCTGTTCGCGATTAAGCCGTTTGGCCAAGGGTGCGATCGTCAATCCCTGCACGATGATGCTGAACAGAACAACAATATATGTTGTGGTCAGGATCACCGGCTTCCATTCGCTTTCCGGCAAGCTTAGCGCCAAGGCCACCGAAATCCCGCCCTTCAGTCCGCCCCATGTCATGATTGGTATCACGTCGCGGCCGAACTTGCGCCAGCGTGATAGTAACAGCACTGGCACCGTAACGGCCGCCAATCGCGCAACCAGCGACAGGCCGATGCCCCCGATGCCTGCCCAGATTGCGTCGGCGTTAAAGGCAATGGCGAATACTTCAACCCCGATCAACAAGAACAATACCGCATTCAAGATCTCGTCAATTAGCTCCCAAAAGGCATTCACGTACTCACGGGTTTGCCGGCTCATCCCGTGCTTGGTGCCGATGTCACCGATAAACAATCCTGCAACCACCGCCATAATCGGACCGGACACATGCAGATAAACCGCCAATTCATAACCGCCAAACGCCAAGCCGAGTGTCAACAATACCTCCAGCGGATAGTCGTCGATCCTTTTCATAACCTGAAATGTCATCCACCCAAGGAACGCGCCGAGGGCCGCCCCGCCGAGGGCTTCTTGCCCGAACAAGCGTACAGCCCCCATCAAGCCCTCGGCATGGGCATCGCCGTGTGGCCACGCCAAACCGACAAGCAGAAGGAAAACGACATAGCCAACCCCGTCGTTAAACAAACTCTCGCCCGCGATTTGGGTTTCAAGGGATTTACGGAGGTTCGCTTCGCGCAGCACGCCCAAAACTGCGACGGGATCGGTGGGGGAGATCAGCGCCCCGAACACCAAGGCCACCAAAATCGGCGCACCAACCAGCCATGCGAACCCGAAACCGGCGATGGCAGTGGAAATCGCAATTCCCAGCGTGGCCATCAGCGCCACAGTCCATGCCTGTTTTCGCAGGTCCTCGATCTTTACATGCAGCGCGCCGGCGAACAGTAGCAATCCCAGCATGCCTTCCAGCAATGCGCCTGAAAACTCGATCCCCTCGACAACTCCGCGAATATTATCGGCAATCCCGACCGAAGGCCAAATCTGATCGATCCCCATCATGGCCAGTGATGCCAGCAAGGCCACGACCAGAATGCCGATAGAGGAAGGAAGCCGTAGGAAGAAGTAGTTGATTGCCCCGAAAGCGCCGGCCAGCACGATCAATAATGATGTGATTTGTAAGAATGTCATAATATGCCCTTTTAAAAGCTTGATATCGCGAGCGTAACAAAAAGAAAGGTAGCCTAAATAGCCGAGAGAAGAACGAATTGGATTAACGATAATATCATGTGTTGAAGCTAATTGAACCATCCGCAACCCCACTTATTCCAGATGCCAATAATTTCCCACAAATTCGATAAACGGTGTACCCTAATTGTGACACAACAATTTTAGGCATTTGCCAACAGCATTCTACGATCGATTTATTTTGAAATGGAGACATCAAGTGAAGCTCAAAGAAAAACTCGCAGATACACAAAAACACCTTTCTTCCGAGATTTGTATCATTCCGTCAGCGAGAGTGGCCCAAGCCCTTGCTGCGACTGGTTTAGATATTCTTATCGTTGATCGAGAGCACACAGACAATGAAACCCTGCATGCAATGATCACTGCGACCCAAGGTACGGATTGTACACCACTAGTGCGTGTAATTGACCACAATCCAGCCAACGTTAAATTGGCGCTTGATATGGGTGCTGAAGGGATCGTTTTCCCGCTTGTCCGAACGCCCGAGGAAGCTGCAGCATGTGTCGCTTCTTTGCGGTATCCACCAAATGGCATTCGCGGGTGGGGGGCGTTCGTGGCCCACTCCAGATGGGGCGTCGCGCCTTTAGAGTATCTGCCAACGTACTCGGAAAAAATAGTCTGTTGCCTCCTTATCGAAACCGTCGAAGCCCTTGAAAATATTGATGCCATATTTGGCGTGGACGGTGTTGATATGGCATTCGTAGCACCGTTCGATTTGTCCACGTCCCTCGGTATTTCGGGTCAATTTTAAAACCCGATATTTATCGAAGCCGTACAGAAAATCGAGGTCGCGGCTAAGAAAGCCAATATTCCACTAGGTGCTGGACCGGCAAATACCAAGTCTCAAATAGACGACCTGTTTTCACGCGGATATCGGATAGCAGGAGGGTTTGACATCCTTCAACTTAAAGGGATAGTCGGCGAAGTGGTAAATACTGTTCGGTCATATTCGAGTTGAACGGCCGCTTCGTTAGCGCGTAAAAGCGCAGGAAAATCCCAGCTCGAACCTTGGAAAGAATCGCGAAGCAGCCACGAAAAAAGCCCACACGATTAGTGCGGGCCTAGTTTTTAGCTGAACGCTGATGTGGATAAACCTATACCCAATCGCGTCGAGGTTTTTACTCGCTCGCAGGCGGCGCTGTTGGCGCGTCTGTTGCGCTTGGCGGTGTCAGAACCGCATCACCCAGATCAGGGGTCAGTGTCGTTGTTGACGTCGGGTTATCAAGGCCAAGACGGTCCAGAACGGAACCTTCGCCCGCATTTTTCGCTGCAATCACTGTTAGCGTGACGCTTGTGATTAGAAAACCAATGGCCAGCATCCATGTCAGTTTGGTCATGGCGTTGGCTTTGGAACGCCCGGCGCCCGCACTATCACCGCCACCCATACCAAGGCCACCGCCCTCGGAGCGTTGTAAAAGAACTGATCCGATAAGACTCAATGTCAGGATCAAGTGGATGGACAGGACGATATTTTCCATAAGCGGCGTCTCTTTTCAGGTTATCACGGTTTCGCAAAGCGAAGATCGGCATCTTCTAACGAAGAAGACAGGGGTTGTCGAATAGAAATCTGCACCAGCGCTCTGGCGCACGAATTTAGGCATGTATTACTCTGCCGCGTGGGACGGCGAGGCTTGGATTTGCTTTAAGTCAGGCAGCTTTTGTTCCCAGTTGATCTCGAATGCAGTAGCGTTGCGGGCCGCGCGTTTTAGCCTGAGGTCGCGGCGGGTGGGGTGATCGCGCGGCAACAAGATGACCGCCATCATTGATCTGAAGGAATACGCACCGTTGGCAACCCAGATTCGCAGCGCCAAAAGGGCTGGCGTGACAATCAGCGTCAACATGGTGGCGAAGCCAAGGCCAAAGACTACGGCTGTTGCCAACTGCTTCCACCAAAGCGAAGTAGGCGTATTGAACGAATACCCACCGTTAATGAAGTCGAGCGATAGGCCGAACATCATCGGTGCAAGGCCTGCCATGGTTGTGATAGTTGTCAGTAGCACCGGCCGGATACGCGCTTGCGCTGTACGCGGGATAGCCTCGAGTTTTGGCATGAATTTTGAGTATTCTTGATAGGTGTCGATCAGAACAATGTTGTTGTTCACCACGATTCCCGCCAAGGCCACAATCCCCGTACCCGTCATAATGACCGAGAATGCTTGCCCCATCACCATCATACCCACCAAAACGCCAGCCGTGGACAGAACCACAGCGATCAGCACCAGAACGGCGTTATAGAACGAGTTGAACTGCGCCAGCAGAATGATGAACATCAGGGCCATCGCGGCTACTCCGGCGCCGGCTAGGAAGGCCATGGATTCGGCTTGATCCTCGGCATCACCTGTGAACTCCCAGCTGACAGATGCGGGAAGAGGGTTTTCGGTTTCCAGCCATTCCGTTATTTCGGCGATTTTGTCATTGACGTTAACGCCGTTCGCCACACCAGCTTTGATATCGAAGAAACGTTCGGTGTTCACGCGGTCGATCTGGCCGAGTTTCGGCACCGCTTCGCGTGTTACAAAATTCGACAACGGCACGAGGCCTTGCGGGGTACGAACGCGCAACGTGTCGATGGTCGACAACACGCGATCCTTTTCGGGGAAGCGCACACGAATTGCGACCTCGTCATCCGAAGAATCGGTTCGCATCGTTCCTAATTGCAAACCGCGTGTTACAAGTTGCACCATGCCGCCAACGCTGGCGACATCGGTGCCGTAGCGGCCAGCTTGTTGCACATCCACATTGATTTGCCAGTCGATGCCGGGCAGGGGCCGCGTATCGTCAACGCCGGTTAATCCATCAACTGTATCGAAATGCGCCCGCGCGGTTGCGGTGGCTTCCAACATTTCACCCCAGTCGGTGCCTGTTATCCGAAGTTTTACGGGTTTGGCCGAAGCTGGTCCCATCGTTTGTTCTAGAATTTCGACCTGAATGCCCGGCAGCGATTCCATCGCCTCTATGGCCAGTTGCAGGATGTAATTGCCTTTACCTACGGGCCCCCAATCGTCGCGGATGTCCCATGAGACAAGCTCGATCTGGACCTGACCGATAGAATCGCCGGGGGCAATCGCGCCGCCAGTGTTCTGGTTTAGGCCACCTCCGCCGCCAAAGGCGAAGATGCTTTCAACTCCGCGAATGTTAATCACGGCGTTTTCAACATCGCGGACCATGCGGTCCTTTTCTTCAAGCGACAGGTTTCCTCGGGCGCGAACATAAGCAATCGCACGCTCCGGTTCAGTTTCGACGAAGAATTCGACCCCTTTGCCTTTCGATTGGAACGTTACGAAAATTCCGGCGACCAGCGCTACGGTCAGAATTATCGAGACAACCGGCATAATCGGGTTACCAGAGATAAAGTGTGTGAATTGCCCGAACCACGTGCGCGTGTGCCCGGCATCTTTGACCGGTTCGACCTTACGGGACCTTAGGGAACCGATGGCAACGGAAATCATCATCATTGCAGCAGCTGTGACCACGGCACCAGCCAAAACGTTGAACACCAATGTCAGGTAAATGCCCGCTACAAGACCAGCGAAAGCAGCCAATGTAAGTAGAATCCGGGCAAATAGGTGCAAAGGATGCACTGCCTTTGTCCAGCTTTCCAGCTTGCCGGAAATGCGACCAGCCAATCCGCCTACTACAGGAAGGAAGATCAAAGCTACAACTAGTGAAGCTGAGAGCACAAAGATCAGGGTCAACGGTAGGTTTCGCATGAATTGCCCCGGAATACCCGGCCAGAACAACATTGGCATAAATGCGCATAGCGTGGTGGCGGTGGACGAAACGATCGGCCAGAACATCCGAGTCGCGGCGGCATTATACGCCCGCATCGGCCCAATGCCGCGTTTGATTTCCTTGTCGGCGTATTCGACCACCACAATCGCGCCGTCAACCAACATACCCACAGCCAGAATCAAGCCAAACATCACGATGTTTGAGATCGATATCCCGAACACAGACAGCATCGCAAATGTCAGAAGAAACGATGTAGGGATCGCAAAGCCGACCAACATCGCCGAGCGGATTCCCAGCGAGGCAAGCACAACGATCATCACCAGCGCGATCGCCGTCAGAACCGAGGCTTCAAGCTGGCTAACCATGTCCTTCACGTTAACCGAGTTATCCATCGAAATATTGACTGCAACGGCTTGCGTAAGATCGTCAGGCCAAGTGGCTGTATATGTATCGACGGCTAAGCGAATTTCTTCGACCGTCGAGATCAGGTTTGCACCTTTACGTTTTACAATTTGCAACGCGACGGTGGTTTCACCGTTATAACGTGCGGTTCCTTCGCGATCCTCGAACGTCAGGCGAATGTCGGCCAATTGCCCAAGGGTTACGACACTGTCACCGTTGCGCTTTACAGGCAGACCGTAAACGTCTTGCGGGTCGTCAAAGGCCGAAGGTATCTTGATGGAATAGGCACCAGAGCCAACTGTAACTTCGCCAGCTGCGATCAGGCGATTATTGTTGTTCACTACTGATAATAGCTCGCCAGCGGTGACGTTGTACGCCTCCATCTTTAATGGGTCGATCAGCACCTCCAGCATTTCGTCGCGTTGGCCTGAAATGTTGGCCTCCAACACGCCCGAAATACTCTCCACTTCGGACTGCAAATCTTTGGCCACGCGAAGCATAGTGCGTTCGGGGATGCTGCCGGAAAGCGAGATCACAAGAACCGGAAACTCCGAGAAATTCACTTCGTTAATAGTATACTGCCCCACGTCCTCAGGCAGCGAAGACACAGCAGTGGACATCTTGTCCCGCACATCCGCGAGCGTGGCTTCACGGTCCCAATCCAGTTCAAACTCCAGCGCGATACCGGCGTAGCTTTCAGCCGCAGTCGCAGACAGAAGCTTCAAACCGTCCACATCGCTAAGAATCGTTTCCAGTGGCCGGACCAACAGCTTCTCGGAATCTTCTGCAGAAATCCCGGGGTAGGGAACCGAAACAAACAGGATAGGTATGGAAATATCCGGCTCGCCTTCTTTCGGAAGGTTGGCATAGGAATAAACGCCAGCAACGACCGACACAACGATAAGGGCCATGATCGTGCGGGCGTTATCAGTTGCCCATGTGATCAGGTTCCTCATTACTCGGCCCCCTCGATGGTTGCGTCGATTTTGCTGCCCTCAACCGTGAACTCCAGACCGACGGTGATTACGTCAACGACTTTCGGCAGGCCAGCCAGCCAGATGCCCTCGGGCCCGTCACGCAGGATAGTGATAGGCATGAAATGGGCGATGCCATTTTCAGCGACCCGCACACCAAGTGTACCATTTGTATTAAGGGTCAAGACATGTTGGGGCAACAAATGCCCCTTTTCGCCAGCGAGCGCGATGCCGATTTCGGCAGTCTCACCGTCGCGGATCGATAGGTCTGCGTTATCAACGGTAATCTCGACACGGAACGTGCGCGTGACCGGGTCGGACGAACGCGACAGGAACGTTACCGTTCCAAGCACACGTTTGCCAGATACCAAATCCGCACCTGCAAACGCACCTAGTTCAATTCTGTTGATGTCGGTTTCTGTGGCAAATCCAACCAATTTAACGGTTTTCAGATCGATAACCGTCGCACATAAGCTACCGGGTTGCATCAGTGTGCCCAGCTCTGCGCTGTCCGTCTCCAGCAAGCCGGCGAACGGCGCGCGAATTTCCAACCGGGTGATTTCCTGTTCGATCTGCATAACGCCGGACTGTGCAGCCCGCAATCCGGCTTGTTTCGAAACAACAGCGGTTTCCGGGCCGAAGCCACGTTCGGCTAAATCGGCGGCATTGGTCGCGCTTATATCCGCATCCGCCAGCCGCGCTTTCGCTTCCGCCAACTGAGCGGAACGAATGCCCGCATCAAGGGAACACAGAAGCTGATCCTGCTCGACTAAAGTACCTTTGCGAAGCGGCTCGGATATCACCAAACTCGATGTCTGGGCGCGCACGTCAACACGACGCGCGGCCTCGGTACGACCGCGTAGAATTATCCCGCTTTGAACGTCTTGTTCGATCGAATGTTGGGCAACGACAGAGACGGAATCGGAACGCTCTAGAGTTTCCTCCACTGTCGCGACTTCGACCTCCGCATTCGCTGAAAATGACTTCAACAAGTCGCGTTCCATAACAAAGAAGTAAATGGCAATCGCAACCGCGATAGACACAAGTATCGGAAATAACCGCATAGAGGGCTCCATAAGAAGGCGCAAAATGGTGCAAAATCATATTCCCGAATAAGTATGGATGGTTTAGATGCAACGCAAGGTGTGGTGGCGGCGTTATTCGTGAATCCCAAGGGTTTACCTGCCCATTACTAACAAAATGGCGTGATTTACACTGCACTAGGCGAAATTTCGTTGGCTTTGGCGTTTTCAAAGGTTTTGGCATTGGCAAAACCGTCTGCAAGCAGCTAGGGTTCGCGTAACTAAAAATACGGAGAAGAGAATTGAGCGAGACTGATTCCTTTATCGAAGAGGTATCCGACGAGGTACGCCGCGATAAGCTGTTTGGATTTTTCAAGAAATATCTTTGGGTTTTCATAGCCCTCGTGATTTTCATCGTTGGCGGCGCAGCCGTAAACGAATACCTGAAAGCCAAGAAAGAAACCGATGCGCAAATTGTGGGCGAGGCTTTGTTAGCCGCCCAAACTGCCGCTGATGCAGGGGCGTTTGCAGCTATTGCTGCGGATGGTGGCGCACCTGCCATTCTCGCCAAGCTGGATCAGGCAGCGGTGCTGGCGTTTGATGGCCAAGCTGGCGCGGCGGCGACAATTCTTGACGGGATTTCCGCAGACGCTGAAGTTTTGCCACTATACCGTGATTTAGCCTTGCTGAAGACCGTGATGGTCAACGGCCAGAATATGAGTGCGGCTGATCTGGATAGCGCATTTGCTGGCCTGACTTCCGAGGGAGCGCCGTTCCGTCTGTTGGCGATTGAACAGCGGGCGATTGTGAACCTTCGCAACGGCGACACTGCCGCGACATTGAGCGACCTCGGCGAAATTTTGGCCGACTCGAACGCAACGCAGGATTTGCGCAATCGCGCTCAAGAGTTGACGATTTCATTGGGTGGCGAGATTGTCACTCCGCAGTCCGGCGGTTAACATCCGCAGGTACTACAGTAATTTGGTTGAACGAGGCATACGAGTATGAATTATTTGCAAGTTTCAATTGGCCGGGTAGGCCGCCTGGGCGCTTTTGCCCTGACATTGGGCGCGCTTTCGGCGTGCGGCGGATCTGACGAACCATTGACGGGTCAGCGGTTTGCGATTGGCGCAGGCGATGTGATTGCGGTTGAGAATGTTTCAGCGAGCATCCAGTTGCCACGTGCGGTTTCTAATGCGGAATGGACCGACGTTAACGGTTCTTCTCAGCACAAGTTCGGCCATGCAGCATTCAGTAATACGCCAACGCTGCGTTGGTCCGCTGATATAGGGACAGGTGTTGGGCGCGATACGCGTATCACTTCCAGCCCCGTGGCCGGCGGTGGTTTGATTTATACTTTGGATGGCAGCAGCACAATTACGGCACTTTCAAGTGACGGCGTTGTGGCATGGACGCTGGATACCACCCCAGTCGGTGAGAAATCCGCGGACGGGTCGGGTGGCGGTGTAAGTTATGCCAACGGCGTAGTCTATGCGGGCACAGGTTTTGGTGAACTTCTGGCAATCGACGCGGCTTCCGGAAACGTCCTGTGGCGCCGGATGTTCGAGGCGGCAATCCGTTCCACCCCGACATCGGACGGACGTTCGGTTTTTGTCGTCACACGTGGCGATGTGGCCTATGCGGTCGACGCCAAAACCGGCGCACTGGATTGGGTACAACGAGGTGCCACATCTTCAACGGCTGGCCTTGAAGGCGGCGCCAGCCCTGCGATTAGTGGCGGGCAGGTCATCGTACCGTTCTCTTCCGGGGAAATTATTGCAGTTCGCGGCAACACGGGTGAGCTTCGCTGGAAAGAAGCAATCACTGGCGCACATGCTGCGACTTCGCTGGCATTTATCGGTGATATTTCGGGCGATCCGGTGATTGACGGCAACAGTGTTTATGTTTCCAACCTTGTCGGCGAGACAGCTAAGTTGAACCTGACAAGTGGGGCACAAAGCTGGACTTTGAACACCGGCGCGTCCGACGCTGTTTGGCCCGTGGGCGGATCAGTCTTCCTTGTGTCGGGCCATGCTAAATTGATGCGGGTTAATGCTAGCAACGGCTCTGTGATTTGGTCGCAGCAATTGCCGCAATTCGAAAAGCCGGAAAAGCGCGAAGACAATATCCGTCATTATGGTCCTGTTCTAGCAGGCGGCTTGATGTGGGTTGCAGGGCGCGACGGCGAATTGCGTGGGTTTGAACCCGAAGGCGGGCAGTTGCTTACCTCGGCTATTATCCCCGACGGGGCAGCCGCAGCGCCGATTGTAGTTGGTGGTGTTATGTACATCCTGTCACTGAGCGGCGAATTGCACGCTTTCCAATAGGATTAAATAGGTCTAAGAGGCACGCAGCGGGGCTCGGCCTCGCTGTTTGCGTTTCTCATAGGTGAAGTTATGTCGTTTACATTGGCAATCGTCGGGCGTCCGAACGTTGGAAAATCTACACTGTTTAACCGTATGGTTAGGCAGAAACTGGCGTTGGTCGATGACACGCCGGGGGTTACACGTGATCTTCGCGAAGGCGACGCAAAGCTGGGCGACCTACGATTTACCGTGGTTGATACCGCTGGTTTGGAAGAGGCCACCGACGAAAGCCTTCAAGGACGCATGCGCGCGTTGACTGAACGCGCGATCGACATGGCTGACGTTTGCCTGTTTCTGATTGATGGCCGCGTCGGTGTCACAACCGCCGATCAAGTTCTGGCAGGAATTTTGCGCAAAAACGCCGACCGTGTAATTTTATGTGTGAACAAGGCTGAAGGCAAAGCTGCGGACGAAGGGTACTACGACGCGTATAACCTTGGTCTTGGTGAACCCCTGCGTCTGTCTGCCGAACACGGCGAAGGCATGGACGAACTTTACCACATCCTGCGCCCCATCGATGAAGAATTCAGTGAAGTATCTTACGAGGCGATTACAGATGTAGACGTGTCCGACGAAGTGGACGAGGACGGCATGGCCGAGCTTGTCCCCGAAGGTCGCCCTTTGCAAATCGCCGTCGTTGGCCGCCCAAACGCGGGCAAATCCACACTCATCAACAAAATTCTTGGCGAGGAACGCCTGTTGACCGGCCCCGAAGCCGGTATCACCCGTGATGCGATTTCTGTAAATACCGACTGGGAAGATCGCGCATTCCGTATTTTTGACACCGCCGGTATGCGCAAAAAAGCCAAGGTGCAGGCCAAGCTCGAGAAACTTTCGGTTTCCGATGGCCTACGCGCCGTGCGTTTTGCCGAGGTCGTTGTGGTGCTGCTGGATGCCGCCATCCCATTCGAGCAACAAGACTTGCGGATTGCCGATCTGGCCGAGCGCGAAGGCCGCGCTGTAGTTGTTGCCGTTAATAAGTGGGATTTGGAAGAAAACAAATCCGAGAAACTTAAAGAGCTTCGCGAGGAATTCACCCGCTTGCTGCCGCAGCTTCGTGGTGCGCCGATGGTTATGGTCTCGGCCAAAACCGGCAAAGGGTTGGACCGACTGCATGCCGCGATCATCTCGGCGTACGGTGTCTGGAATACCCGAATCTCGACCGCGAAGTTGAACCGCTGGCTGGCTGTCCAAATCGAAAGCCATCCGCCGCCCGCACCTGCCGGTCGCCGGATCAAGATGCGTTACATGACACAAGTGAAAACGCGCCCGCCAACGTTTGTGGTATTTACGTCCGTGCCAGACAAAGTGCCTGCGGCCTACACACGGTTCTTGGTGAATGGGATGCGACGCGATTTCGATATGCCCGGCTCGCCAATCAGGTTGTTCTTGCGCGGTGGCGACAACCCTTTCGCGGCCAAAGGTGCAAAACGGAAAATTCACTAGTTCAGTAAAGCCACCGCTGCTGTCTCTACGTAAATTTCCTAATCCGTGATCGGTCCGCTTCCAACGCGAGGTATTGGGCGCCCTCCGTCAGCGACGACCATGCAAAGCACGATCTCGTCAGGGCGGGGTGCATCAGCAATCATAACCGTCATGGTGTCGAAATGATCGAAAGACCATGCCTCGTCTTTGTGCCCAAGCGGAATGTCGATCGGGGTTCCCACGGCCGCGATCTTTACGTTTGAGGGTATCAGCGCCGCGCCGCCGTCTACGGCTGCACGCATAGGTTTGCCGAGTTTCGGATGGATCACGGCACCGCCGTGCTCAAGATCACCGGCAACACCGACAATGGCTGCTTTGCCATAACTCACGGGCGCATTCACGAGCGAGCCTACCGCTCCCGCCATCAGTTCTGCTGCGAGTTGGCCGCCAATATCGAATAGTTGCGTCAAGTCTACGACAAATCTACCGGCAAAGGGATTCTGGACTATTGCAAGAGCCGCGACTCTGGTGATCGTTTCGCAAGGCTGCCCTAAACCATCTGCGTTGATGGTTTCCGTAATAAGCATTGTTTTACGTGTAATCATGGCGGGCTCCCTTTTACGTGATGCATTTGCGTATGGTCTGGCATCTTCCCACATTTGGGCAAAGTTACGGCAATGTTTGATATCTGGCAACGGGATTGGAAATACCCCGATTTTTGCCAAGTTCGCTTGACGTTACGGGCGATGAAGATCACTCTTTCAATTTCAGCACTTTGGTGATAAATTGACCAAATGGTAAAATAATAGGAGCCGTCATGGATACCCCCTGGAAAGAAGCCGCCGAAGTCATCAAAAACCGAGCCGGAACCGAAGCGCCCGTTGCCGGTATCGTTCTTGGCTCGGGTCTAGGAACGTTGGCGCAGGATGTCGAGGAGGCGATCACCATCCCGTTCGACGATCTACCGGGTTTCCCGGTTTCGACGGTTTCGGGGCACGCTGGATCAATCATGGTGGGGCAGTTGCGCGATAAACGGGTGGTTTTGCTGGCAGGGCGTTCGCATTACTATGAACGTGGAGATGCGGCGGCGATGTCGGTGCCCGTGCGCACTTTGGCCGAGCTGGGGATTGGCGTTATGGCGCTGTCCAATGCGGCGGGTTCTACGCAGCGGCATATGGGGCCCGGTTCCTTAATGGCGCTGAACGATCACATCAATTTTTCGGGTCGTGACCCGCTTATCGGCTGGCCGTCGGACGACCGTTTCATTGATATGTCTAACGCTTACGACCCCGAATTGCGTGCCATTTTGCACCGTGTTGCAAGGGCGCAAGGGACGAAATTGAACGAAGGAGTTTACGCGTGGTTCTCTGGCCCATCGTTTGAAACGCCTGCGGAAATTCGTGCGATCACGATGCTGGGGGCAAGTGCTGTGGGTATGTCGACCGTGCCTGAAACCATTTTGGCGCGACACGCAGGGATGCGAGTCGCGGCGGTTTCGGTCATCACAAACTTAGCGGCGGGAATGCAAGCCGAGGCATTAAGCCACGAGCAAACCAAACGTGAATCCGCGTTGGCGGCTGACAGTTTCAAAAAACTGTTCGCTGGTTTTGTAGAGGCACTTGATTAATGTTAGCGCAAGAAATAATCCGCAAGAAACGTGATGGCGAAGTGCTGGATGCGGGCGAACTGCAATTCCTGATGCGTGGGCTGGTGGACGGCAAAGTTTCCAACGCCCAAGCCGCGGCATTTGCGATGTCTGTCTATTTCAACGGAATGGAAATTGACGAACGGGTCGCCCTGACTGTTGCCATGCGCGATACTGGCGACGTTTTGTCGTGGGATCTGGATGGACCTGTCGTCGACAAGCATTCGACCGGTGGCGTCGGGGATAACGTGTCGTTAATGCTGGCGCCGGCGCTGGCGGCGTGTGGCGTCTATGTGCCAATGATTTCGGGGCGCGGGCTTGGGCATACGGGCGGGACGCTGGACAAATTTGACTCCATTCCCGGCTATCAGACTCAGCCGGATGTGGAATTGCTGCGCAAAGTTACCCAAGAGGTTGGCTGTGCGATTATCGGACAGACGGGCGATATTGCCCCAGCGGACAAAGTTTTATACGGCATCCGCGATGTTACGGCCACAGTGGAGTCGGTTGATTTGATCACCGCCTCGATCCTTTCCAAAAAGCTGGCGGCGGGGCTAGATGCTTTGGTGTTGGACGTGAAATGTGGCAACGGTGCGTTTATGGCAACGCCAAATGACGCGCACGAATTGGCGGAAAGTCTGGTGAAGGTTGCCAATGGTGCCGGTTGTAAGACCTCGGCCATCATGACCGACATGAACGAACCTTTGGCGAGCGCGGCTGGCAATGCTGTTGAGGTTCGCAATGCTGTGGATTTCCTGACGGGCACACATATCGACAATCGTTTGTGGGATGTAACATCTGATCTTGGTGCCGAACTTCTGGTGCTGGCGGGTGTTGCGCCAAACGTCGGCCAAGGGCGCGAGCGGATTAGTGATGCGTTTACATCCGGCGCTGCGGCTGAACGCTTCGGGGCGATGGTTTCGAGTCTTGGTGGACCAACGGATTTCGTAGAAAATATGTTGAAATACCTTCCGGCCGCTCCTGTGGTGCTCGAGGTTTTCGCCAAAACCGACGGTTTCGTTCGGGCAATCGAAACGCGCGATATCGGCATGGCGGTGATTGAGCTAGGCGGTGGGCGTCGGGTGTCATCAGATACCATCGACCATTCGGTAGGGTTCTCGGATCTGGCCGGATTGGGGCGGATAGTTGATCGCGAAGAACCTATCGGCGTCGTCCATGCCTTAAGCGAAGATCAGGCGGATGCCGCGGCAGCCGCCTTGCAAGACGCAATGAAAATAGGCGATACTGTTCCGATGAGCAGGCCGCTAATTCGGGAACATATTGAGCCATGAGTACGATTAAACGAAACCCTGGCATGGAACTGGACCTTGACTGGGTGCTGGGCCAGAAGGCCAACCGCTCGGCTATTGAACGTCGTGCGGCGACGATCGGCACGCGCCGTTCGGTGAAAAAAGAATGGCAGGCGGCGTGGCTGCTGAAGGCGGTTAGCTGCATCGATCTGACCACGCTTTCGGGCGATGACACGCGCGCAAGGGTTCGCCGTTTGTGTGCCAAAGCCCGCCAGCCTGTGCGCCAAGACATTCTTGAGGCGCTGGGTATGGGGGACGTGCGCCTGACCACCGGCGCGATTTGTGTGTACCACGAGATGATCGAAACTGCTGTTGAGGCGCTCGATGGGTCCGGCATTCCTGTCGCGGCTGTTTCCACTGGGTTTCCGGCAGGGCTTTCACCATTTCATTTGCGTATCCGCGAGATTGAGGAATCCGTTAAAGCGGGTGCCAAGGAAATCGACATCGTTATTTCCCGCCGCCATGTGCTGGAAGGCAACTGGCAGGCGCTGTACGATGAAACCTGCGAGATGCGTGCCGCCTGTGGCGATGCACACATGAAAGCGATCCTTGCCACTGGCGAGCTGGGTAGCCTTCGAAATGTCGCGCGTGCCTCCATGGTGGCGATGATGGGCGGAGCTGATTTCATTAAGACCTCGACGGGTAAAGAAAGCGTTAATGCAACGCTGCCTGTGTCCTTGGTTATGATCCGATCGTTGCGCGATTATGGTGACAAAACCGGCTATCAGATTGGTTATAAACCGGCGGGCGGGGTATCCAAGGCCAAGGACTCGCTGAACTATCTGATGTTGATGAACGAAGAACTGGGCCGCGAGTGGCTGGAACCCGAATTGTTCCGCTTCGGCGCATCTTCGCTTCTGGGTGATATTGAACGGCAACTGGAACATTTTGTAACGGGTCGGTATTCGGCCAGCTTCCGCCATGCGATGGGATAAGGCTATGACTGTGAAAGAGATCTTTGAAACCATGGAATATGGACCTGCACCTGAAAGCGCGAATGAGGCCAACAAATGGCTGGATACGCACGCGCGTAAGTTCGGGCATTTCATCAATGGTGAATTCGTCGAGGGCGCTGCGCATTTTCAGACGAAAAACCCAGCGGATGGCGAGTTTTTGGCCGAGATTACCGATGGTTCTGCCGAAGACGTAGACGCTGCCGTTAAGGCGGCGCGCAAGGCACAGGCAGGCTGGGCCAAACTTGGCGGGCATGGACGAGCGAAATACCTCTATGCAATCGCGCGTTTGATTAACAAACATGCACGGCTGTTCTCGGTTCTTGAAACCTTGGACAACGGAAAATCGATCCGCGAAAGCCGCGACATCGACATCCCCTTGGTCATCCGTCACTTCTATCACCACGCCGGATGGGCGCAATTGATGGACGATGAATTGCCGGGGTACGAGGCTTTGGGCGTTGCCGGGCAGGTGATTCCGTGGAATTTCCCGCTGTTGATGCTGGCATGGAAAATCGCCCCTGCGATTGCGATGGGCAACACGGTGGTGCTGAAGCCGGCAGAATTCACATCGTTGACAGCGCTGTTGTTTGCCGAAATCTGTGTGGAGGCGAGCCTGCCAAAAGGTGTCGTGAACATTGTCACGGGCATGGGCGCAACCGGTGCGGCGATAACCGAGCATTCCGATATCGATAAAGTGGCTTTCACGGGCTCCACCGAAGTCGGGCGTATTATCCGCAATGCGACGGCTGGTTCTGGTAAAAAACTGACGTTGGAGTTAGGTGGTAAATCACCGTTTATTGTCTTTGATGACGCCGATATTGATAGCGCCATTGAAGGGGTCGTCGATGCGATCTGGTTCAACCAAGGTCAGGTCTGCTGTGCGGGTTCGCGCTTGTTGATGCAGGAAAGCATTGCCGACGAGATGCTGGCGAAGTTGAAGGTGCGTATGGCGAAGTTGCGGGTTGGCAATCCGCTGGACAAATGCGTCGATATGGGGGCGATTGTCGATGATACTCAGTTAAATACCATACGGTCTCTGGTAGCAAAAGCGGTGTCCGAGGGCGCTACATTGATCCAGCCAGAAACATCTGTGCCGAATGGATGTTATTACCCGCCGACCTTGCTGGCGAACGTAGACACCGCCGCCTCCGCAATGCAGGAAGAAATCTTTGGGCCGGTTCTGGTGTCCACAACTTTTCGCACGCCTGCCGAGGCTATCGCTTTGGCAAACAACACAAAATACGGGTTGGCGGCGAGTATCTGGACGGAAAATATCAATCTCGCCTACGAAATTGCCCCGAAAGTTAAGGCGGGCGTTGTCTGGATCAACTGCACGAACCAGTTCGACGCAGCCGCCGGTTTTGGTGGTTATCGCGAGAGTGGATTTGGGCGCGAGGGTGGCAAAGAAGGGCTGTTTGAATACGTCAAACCGACCTTCCTGAAAGGGTTGAAACCTTTTGTTAACAAACATCCCTTAGCGTCGGGTGAAGTGGCGATGGAAACGATCGACCGCACGCCGAAGATGTATGTTGGTGGCAAGCAGGCGCGGCCTGATAGTGGGTATGCGACGCCAGTGTTGTCCTCCAAGGGCGCGTTGATCGGGCATGTTGGCACGGGCAGCCGTAAAGACATCCGCAATGCGGTCGAGGCTGCGGCTGGCGCATCTGGTTGGTCTGGTGCGTCGGGTCACAATCGGGCGCAGGTGTTGTACTTTATTGCCGAAAACCTGTCTGCGCGCGCAGGCGAGTTTGCGGACCGGATCAGTTTGATGACGGGCGCGAGCAAAGGTAAGGCGAGTGCTGAGGTCGACGCTTCTGTCGCGCGGCTGTTTTCTTACGCGGCTTGGGCGGACAAGTTTGACGGCGCGGTGCATTCCGTACCGATGCGCGGTGTGGCGATGGCGATGCACGAACCTGTGGGTTTGATTGGGATCATTTGCCCTGATGAAGCGCCGCTGCTCGGGATGATCTCGTTGATCGGGCCGGCAATGGCGATGGGTAATCGGTGCGTGGTTGTGCCGTCTGAAAATCATCCGCTAAGTGCTACGGATTTCTACCAAGTGCTGGATACATCTGACATGCCGGGCGGCGCGGTGAACATCGTGACAGGATCGCAGGATGAATTGGCCAAGACCTTGGCGGGTCACTATGCAATCGATTCCGTTTGGCATTTCGGCAGCGAGGCGGGCGCAAAACTGGTTGAGGCAGCGTCGGCTGACAACCTGAAACGCACGTGGACATCCAACGGACTGGACCGCGACTGGTATGATAACAAACAAGGCGAAGGCCGTGAATTTTTGCGTCATGCAACCGAGGTTAAGAACATCTGGACGCCATACGGCGAGTAGGGTTCATAATAACTCTTGAGGCCAATTTTTGGCCTCAAGAAAATCTATCTATATTTTTGGAAAGCATTTAGCTAATATTAAGCAAGCGCAAAGTATTTTGATGCATTAATCACCATAACTCCGCAAAATGTTTGTGGACCAATTGTATCGAGTTTTGAGATGGGTACGCCAACATTTATCGGATACTCCGGTGCCGTTAATAGAAACGGCAGCAACAATGAATTCAATATTAATAATGATGATCCGGTCACGCTAATCATCTCGCCTAATACCTCGGCGCCAGATGGCGGTGATTTAACATTAACTGCTGGTGATACAAACACACTCTTTACGATCGTGGCTTCGGACGGGACTGAAATTGTTGCGAACTTAGACGGTGCATTGCTGGAATACGGCGATACCGGTATTATGGAAGATGGCCTGTCACACCAATATGTGATCATTACCGTCGGCGGAATCGATTACATGTTTCTTCTGGATGTGTCTGACCCAACAGATCCATCAATTACCAATCCATTTTCGAATGGAAACTCCAATCCACTTGACCCCGACCCGTCAGGAGGCGACCCTGGCGACTCGGTCACTGTATGTTTTCTCAATGGGACGCTTATTCTTACACCGGACGGGGAAAAACGCGTTGAGGATTTGGTTGTTGGTGATCAGGTCATTTCGCTCAGCGGAACTGCACAGAAACTAATTTGGGTCGGCGCGCGCGAAATGAGAGGCAGTCATGCTCGTAAGCATGCCCCAATCAGAATAACCGCCAATGCATTTGGTGCTGGACTGCCGTTACGCGACCTGCTGGTGTCACCGCAACATCGTGTCCTGATAACCGACTGGCGGGCGGAGTTGCTATTTGGTGTCTCGGAGGTATTGGTTCCTGCGAAGCATTTGGTTAATGACAGCACAATTCGCGTAGAAACCGGTCTTCAGGAATTTTCATATCACCATATCCTGTTTGAGCAGCACGAGACCGTATTTTCAGAAGGTCTGCCGACCGAGAGTTTCCATCCGGGCGAAATGGCAATGGCGGCTCTTGAAACAGAGACGCGTGCAGAATTGCTGTCGTTGTTTCCTGAACTTGTTGATCATATGGGGATTGACCGGCCGCAGTCGCATATGTCCCTAAAAGGTTTTGAATCGAGGGGGCTGGCCGCCGTTTAGTGGGTTTTAGGCACGAAAAAAGAGCCGTTCGAGTGAAACCTGCGCTTTGTAAGTTAGAAATGTTCGGGGACGCTGAAAGAGCCATGATTTCGACGTTCCGGGTTAGAGACCGTCTATAGGTGAAGTCGAGTTCACCGCGCTAATTGCCCAAGCCCTGAGATGTTGCTGCTAAAATACCGTTTGTCAAACGGTGCAACGAATGGGCGGCTTAAGTGTTTGTTGCTAAAAATCGCAACGGGTATTGATAAATCATTAGCGCGATAAACCCACGGGTGGAAAGCCCGCCTCGCTCAGTAGGGCAGGTCATTAGTTAATGAAGTTCGAGCGTTCGCACCTTTTATATCACAACCGTAACGAAGCTAGGCCCAATCGAACTGCAAAATGAGCTACGCTTATATTGCTGAAGAGTGTTTGGCCGCCGTTGTGTGGTAAGCGTCCAGACCGCAGGCGATGATACGGGTCAAGTGAAAGCCATCTTCGCGAATGGAAAGAACCTCGCCGTTGAAATCGGTGAACTTCGGGAATTCGGCTGCGATTTTATGTAAGTCGGGGCGAAGGCTGTTGGCCACGTCGCCAAATTCCGTCGTGAGGGCCGGAATGTTAACTGTGAACTCACACATCAAAGTTTCAATTGCACGGGAACGTAACTGGTCGTCGCTCGACATTGCGATACCGCGTGTTGCCGACCAGTCACCGGCATTGATTTCTTTGGCATAGGCATTCGTTGTCGCACGATTTTGGACATAGCCTTGTGGGAAGCGCGAAATAGACGAGGCACCAAGCCCGATAAGGGCCGTACACACATCGTCTGTGTAGCCTTGGAAGTTGCGGCGAAGACGGCCTTCAGATGCGGCAATGGCCAGTGAGTCGTCGGGTTTGGCGAAGTGATCGATTCCAAGGGGAACGTATCCTGCGGCTTCGAGGGCCTCGTAGGCCTGATTGAACATTTCGAAGCGTTCCGTCGGGCCGGGTAAGCTATCCTCAGGAATCATTTTCTGGCGTTTAGCCATCCACGGAACATGGGCGTAGCCGAACAGGGCAACACGGTCGGGGTTCAACTCGATCACTTGTGCGACCGTTTTGCCAAGCGCTTCAGAGTCTTGATAGGGTAGGCCATAGACGATATCGAGGTTTATCGAGTTGACGCCGCGTGCGCGCAGCCCGGCGACGATATCTCGTGTAATCTCGAAGCTTTGTTCGCGACCAATCGCCAGTTGAACCTTTTCGTTAAAGTCTTGCACACCAATGCTGGCGCGATTCATGCCCGCTTGGGCAAGTGAATCCAGTTTTTCACCGTTGACAGCCGCCGGATCAATCTCGACCGAAAACTCCCAATCAGGATCAAACGGTGCCAATTCGCGCAACCATTCCATTAGCGAGTCAATGTGATCCGGCTGAAGAATCGTCGGGGAACCGCCACCCCAATGCAACCGCGCGATGGTCACACCGTCAGGGATTGTGTCTGCGAGTTTGGCAATTTCAACTTTCAGAATGTCCAAATATGCCTCGACCGGTGACATAGATTTCACACCTTGCGTGCGGCAGGCACAGAACCAGCACAGGCGTTCGCAAAACGGAACGTGGACGTAAATCGACAGTTTTGAATCTGTTGGCAGTGCTTTTACCCAACCATCGAACGAAATCGATGCAACCCCGTCATGGAATTGCGGGGCGGTCGGATAGCTAGTGTAGCGCGGCACGTTTCGTGAGAAAAGGCCTGCATCAGTTAGTTGGTCGATTTTTTTCATCCGGCCACATAGCCGCAGCCTTGTCGTTCTTACCTTGATCGAGATCAAACTATTGGGGTAAAGAAAGTTAAACCTACGGAGTAGTACGCTTATTATGAAGCACGCCCCACTAATTGCACAGGACCACTTGCGTTGCGCCGATTGCGCGATCCGTCATAAAGCCGTGTGCGCATATTGTGAACCGCCGGAATTGGCGAAGTTGGATGCGATGAAATCTTACCGGACTTTTCAGGCTGGCGAGACGATCGTGTGGGCTGGCGAAGAAGTCGAGGTTCTTGGGTCCGTTGTTTCTGGTGTGGCGACTTTGTCGCGCACGTTGCCGGACGGGCGTCGTCAGATGGTGGGATTGCTACTGCCGTCCGATTTTGTTGGACGACCCGGGCGGCGAACTGCCCCTTATGATGTTGTTGCGGCAAATGAAGTGATGATTTGCCAGTTCATCAAACCAAAGTTTGAAAGGTTGGTTTCCGCTACTCCGGCGTTGGAGCGTCGGCTGTTGGATATGACTTTGGACGAACTTGACGCCGCGCGCGAGTGGATGCTGCTGTTAGGCCGCAAAACCGCACGAGAAAAAATTGCTAGCCTTCTGGTTATTATTGCACGCAGAGATGCAGCGCTAAACAACACGCCGATTGGTGATGGGTTACGATTTACGCTGCCTCTAACACGCGAGGCGATGTCGGATTATCTTGGCCTAACAATTGAAACCGTCAGCCGCCAGATTTCGGCACTGAAAAAAGCCGGTATAATTATTCTGGAAGATTCACGCCATGTGCACGTTCCGGATTTCGTGGCATTGCTGGATGAAGCTGGCGATGATTCTGATGGCGGTTTTATTTCCTGAACATGGGCGTATCGCCTGCAAAGAGATTTTCTAACAACGTCTGATTGTCACCTTTAAACTTGCCGTTATAAAAGGTTTTTTAATTTCAACGCTCTTTTGGCGTTATTTGGCGAGTCAAAATTGATCTAGGTCAAAGTGACTCGGTAACTGAATGTGCAAAACACTCCATAATGAAAAGACGGGCGCAGTGAATCTGCGTTTCGCATAATGAAAGAGGGACCAATGTTGAATGGTATTAAGGTAATCGTATACGGGCTTTTGGTGCTCGGTGCTGCGATGGCCGCAAATTTTGGGCGTGATCTGGCTTTTCAGGTTCATGCTATCCTCGTCGCTTCGGTGGCGGGATATCTGTTAATCAAGACAATTTCTGCAATCGGTGACAAACCTAAGCCTAAAGAAACAGGTTATATGGACGATGTGGTGCGCTGGGGCGTTATCGCGACGGTCTTCTGGGGTTTGGCAGGGTTTTCGGTCGGCGCATGGATCGCGTTTGAGCTGGCGTTCCCTAACATCAACTTTGGCCTTTCCTACATTACGTTCGGGCGTCTCCGCCCTGTCCACACCTCGGCGGTGATTTTCGCCTTTGGTGGTAACGCTTTGATTGCGACATCGTTCTACGTGGTTCAGCGGACGACGGCGGCACGTTTGTTTGGTGGAAATCTCGCGAAGTTCGTCTTCTGGGGTTACCAGTTGTTCATCGTCTTGGCCGCGACCGGTTACCTAATGGGGGCCACGCAGTCTAAAGAATACGCTGAGCCTGAATGGTATGTGGACATTTGGTTGACTATCGTATGGGTGGCCTATCTGGTTGTCTTCCTTGGTACGATCTACAAACGTAAAGAGCCCCACATCTATGTGGCCAACTGGTTCTATCTGGCGTTTATCGTAACTATTGCGATGTTGCACCTCGTAAACAATATGGCTGTCCCGGTGTCCTTCCTTGGGTCCAAATCTGTTCAGCTATTCTCGGGTGTGCAAGATGCGATGACGCAGTGGTGGTATGGGCATAACGCGGTTGGGTTCTTCCTGACAGCTGGTTTCCTCGGCATGATGTACTACTTCGTTCCGAAGCAGGCGAACCGTCCGATCTATTCGTACAAGCTGTCGATCATCCACTTCTGGGCGTTGATCTTCCTGTATATCTGGGCTGGTCCTCACCACCTGCACTACACCGCTTTGCCTGATTGGGCGCAGACATTGGGTATGGTTATGTCCATCATCCTGTGGATGCCAAGCTGGGGTGGCATGATAAACGGTCTGATGACGCTTTCGGGCGCATGGGATAAACTGCGGACCGATCCGGTTCTGCGGATGATGGTTGTGTCTATCGGCTTCTACGGGATGTCTACATTTGAAGGTCCGATGATGGCGATCAAAGCGGTTAACTCGCTTAGCCATTACACGGATTGGACAATCGGGCACGTGCATTCTGGTGCGCTTGGCTGGAACGGTATGATCACCTTTGGTGCTTTGTACTTCCTAGTTCCGGTGTTGTGGAAACGCGAAAGTCTATACAGCCTGAAAATGGTTAGCTGGCACTTCTGGCTCGCGACAATTGGCATCGTTCTTTATGCGTCGTCCATGTGGGTGACTGGCATTATGGAAGGCTTGATGTGGCGTGAAGTTGACGCGCAGGGCTTCTTGGTGAACTCGTTCGCTGACACTGTATCGGCCAAGTTCCCGATGTATGTGGTGCGTGGTACTGGTGGTCTGTTGTATCTGACAGGTGCGATTATCATGGCTTGGAACCTATGGAAAACTGCAATCGGTGCAGGGCAAACTGCCCAAGCTACCGCAGTTCCAGCAGAATAAGGGGGGGCCGGAAAAATGGGTATCCTAGATAAACATAAGATAATCGAGAAGAACGCCACCCTATTGTTGGTCCTCAGCTTGCTGGTCGTGTCCATTGGTGGTCTGGTTCAGATCGTTCCATTGTTCTACCTTGAGAACACCATCGAGGATGTGGAGGGCATGCGCCCTTACTCTCCGCTGGAGCTAACTGGCCGGAACATCTATGTGCGCGAAGGTTGCTACCTTTGCCACAGCCAGATGATCCGTCCACTTCGCGACGAAGTGGAGCGTTACGGTCACTATTCTCTGGCAGCGGAATCGCAGTATGACCATCCGTTCCAGTGGGGTTCCAAACGTACCGGTCCTGATCTGGCACGTGTGGGTGGCCGCTATTCTGATGAATGGCACACCGATCACCTTCGTGAAGCACGCGATGTGGTTCCCGAGACGATCATGCCATCTTATCGCTGGTTGGAAAAAACCGTGATTGACGGCAAGTACATTGAAGATTTGCTGAAAGCCAACCGTCTGGTGGGTGTTCCTTACACTGACGAGATGATCGAGATGGCGAAAGCGGATTTCAAAGCGCAGGCTGATCCGGATGCGGATTGGGACGGCTTGCTGTCGCGGTATCCAAAAGCACAAACACGTAACTTCGATGGTCAGCCACAGTTGACCGAAGCGGATGCGTTGATCGCGTATTTGCAAATGTTGGGCACGTTGGTTGATTTCTCGACCTTTGAACCCGACGCAAGCCGGTAAAGGAGGGCGTTATGTATACTTTCTTACGTTTACTTGCCGACAGTTGGGGCATGCTTTCGATTTTGTTGATTTTCTTGGGGATCATTGTGTGGGCTTTCCGTCCAGGCACTAAAGAGCTCTATGAAGACATTTCCAACATCCCGTTCCGCAACGAAGAATTTAAGGAATAAGACTATGGCTAGAAAACCTGAAAAAAAGAAAAAGGTTGTCGAAACCACTGGTCACGAGTGGGACGGCATTACCGAACTTAACAATCCTATGCCGCGTTGGTGGCTGTGGACCTTTTATCTGACAATCATCTGGGGTATCGGGTACGTTATCGCTTATCCGGCGTGGCCGCTGATTAATGGCGCAACACCTGGCTTGTTGGGGTATTCCTCGCGTGCTGAAGTAGCTGCGGATATCGCGGCTGTGAATGCGGAAAACGCGCCGTTGAACAACCGGATCGTAAGCCTTGATCTGGCCGCGATTGCGGGCGACGACGAAGTTGGCGCATATGCGGTTTCGGCTGGTGGTGCTGTGTTCCGTACCTTCTGTATCCAGTGCCACGGTGCCGGCGCTGCTGGTGTCGAAGGTTTCTATCCGAACCTGCGCGACGATGACTGGCTGTGGGGTGGTGACATTGACGCCATCTATACAACAATCAGCCACGGTATTCGTGCGGATGAAGATGACGACACACGCCTGTCTGAAATGCCGGTGTTTGGCGATGATTACCTCAGCCACGAGGAAATTGACCAAGCAGCGCAATTTGTTCTGTCCCTTTCGGGTCGTGCAACTGATGCGGCACTTGTCGCAGAGGGTGCGGTTGTCTTTGAAGATAATTGTTCATCCTGTCACGGCGAAGATGGTACGGGCGATATTTCTGTCGGCGCACCAAACCTCGCCGATGCGCTTTGGCTATACGGCGGTGATCTGGAAACAGTCACTGAAACGATTACGAACAGCCGCGGTGGTGTGATGCCAGCATGGTCCACTGTGGGACGCTTGAATGAAGCTCAACTTCGTCAGGTCGCGGTATATGTTCATGAATTGGGCGGAGGCGAATAGCCTCCACCCGATACTCCCCTTGCGTCAGGTTAATGACGCCAACTGGCCTGATCGGTTTTTCCGGTCAGGCATTTTTATTAAATCTGATACCTTGATATACATCAAGGTTTCATTAATGCCGGCATGTAATGCATCCCAGTAAATGAATATGACACTGAGTCGGAGGCTCTAATGAGCACTGAAACCCCTGAAGTAGCCCAGAAGCTGTATGCTACCCGCGAACCGGTATTTCCGAAGCGCGTGAAGGGTAAATTTCGCCAGCTTAAGTGGTGGCTGATGATCTTCACGCTGGGGGTTTACTACATTACTCCGTGGATCCGCTGGGATCGTGGCCCGAACATGCCCGATCAAGCTGTCTTGATCGATATGGCAGGGCGTCGTTTTTTCATGTTCTGGATCGAGATTTGGCCACACGAGTTTTATTTCGTTGCCGGTTTGCTAATTATGGCGGGGTTGGGGCTGTTTCTGTTTACCTCGGCGCTCGGGCGGGTTTGGTGTGGATATGCCTGCCCGCAAACGGTATGGGTTGACCTTTATGTTCAGGTGGAACGCTGGGTCGAGGGGGACCGCAACGCGCGGATCCGTCTGCTGAATGCCAAATGGGATGCCAGAAAATGGCGTTTGCGATTGACCAAATGGTCTGCATGGCTGTTGATTGCAGTCGCAACGGGCGGTGCTTGGGTGTTCTATTTCGCTGATGCGCCGACTTTGTTGGTCGAGCTTTTGACTGGACAAGCTGCGTTTGTGGCATATGCCTTTATCGCGTCCCTTACCGCAACTACGTTTATTTTTGGCGGGTTTATGCAGGAACAAATCTGTACCTACATGTGCCCTTGGCCGCGTATTCAGGCCGCGATGATGGACGAGGATACCATGACGGTTTCCTATCGCGATTGGCGCGGCGAGCCGCGGGCGAAATTGAAGGAATCCACGGCTGACCCGTCGCTGGGGGATTGCATCGATTGTAACGCCTGTGTTGCCGTTTGCCCCGTAGGCATCGACATTCGCGAAGGCCAGCAATTGGAATGCATCACATGTGCGCTGTGCATTGATGCGTGCGACGAGATGATGGTCAAGGTCGGCCGCCCCACCGGTTTGATTGCCTATCTTACTGCTAACGATGAACCGCTTGAACGCGCAGGTCATCCGCCGCGAAATTTGTGGAAACACCTGATCCGTTTCCGCACCATAATGTATGCCACGCTGTGGGCTGCTGTTGGAGTTGGCTTGCTGGTAGCACTGTTTGTGCGTCCTGACATCGAAGTTAACGTTTCGCCGATCAGGAACCCTGTGTTTGTGGCGCTGTCTGACGGAACCATCCGCAACGACTACGATTTACGCATCCTGAACAAGCATGGCGAAGAACGTCCGTTCCACATCACTATTACCAGCGCGGCGACTGACGCGGATATAGGTGTACAGTTGCAAGGAATCGAGGGTGTGATAGTACTGGCCCCGGCTGATGATACCTATAGCCAACGGGTGTATCTGGTTGCTGGACCAGGTGATCCTGCCGGAAGCCGCAACCGCACAGAGGTTCGCATCTGGATCGAAGATATGACCAGTGGTGATCGCGCATTTGTTGACACTATTTTTAACGGAAAAGCACCATGACTTATGATAAACCCGCCAAAGAGTTAACAGGCCGCAAGGTTCTGATAATCTTGCTGGCCGCGTTCGGGACAATCTTGGCGGTGAACATGACGTTGTTGTATAATGCCGTGAAGACGTTTCCGGGACTGGAAGTGAAAAACTCCTATATTGCTTCGCAGACATTTGACGATCGTGCGGTTGCACAGCGCTCGCTTGGTTGGGCACCCGAAGTCAAATTCGCCAACGGCCAGATGAACCTCTCGATTTTTGCGAACGGGGAATTTATTTTCCCGAAAGTGATCGACGTGCGTGTTGGTCGCCCGACGCATGGCCGCGAAGATGTGACTCCTGTGCTTTTGCGGGATACTATCGGGTATTGGTTCAACATCGATCTGGGTGTGGGTAAGTGGTTCGTTTACGTGAACGCTGAAGATGTGGATGGAGAGCCGTTTGCGCAAAGACTGGAACTGTTTGTGACGGACGGCCATGGCTGAGACGTCATCAATTGCAGCTTGTCCGGCGTGCGTTGCGATACCAACGGATCTGATTAAATCCGCAGGCGAGGCTCAGTCTGGCCAGTCGCGCCGGATCGAATTATCTTTGCCGTCAATTCATTGCGCAGCCTGCATCAGCGGTGTTGAAACCGGCCTGAGCAAACTACCCGAAATCGAAGGGGCGCGGGTGAACCTAACCCGCAAGCGCGTGACGATTACGGTTAAGGACATTCCCGGAATTGAAACTTATCTGATCGATTTACTAACAAGCTGGGGCTATCCCGCGAAAGAACTGGACAGCGCGGCGCTAGATCAAGAAGTGGTCGATAAGGCTGGTCGCGATCTTCTGGCACGCCTTGCGGTGGCCGGCTTCGCAATGATGAACGTGATGCTGCTGTCGTTTTCTGTTTGGGGCGGTGCCGAGGGTGCAACGCGCGAAATGATGCATTGGATTTCAGCGGTAATCGCGCTGCCGACCGTGGCGTTTTCCGGCGTGCCGTTTTTCAAGAATGCGTGGACCTCGCTTAGGGTAGGGCGGTTGAATATGGATGTGCCGATCTCGTTGGCACTGATATTGGCAAGCGGTGTTTCGTTGATGGAAACCGTCGAGGGTGGCGAGCATGCGTATTTTGACGCAGCTCTGTCGCTGACGTTTTTCTTGCTGTTGGGGCGGTATCTGGATCATCGGACGCGCGCTGTGGCGCGGTCTGCTGCAGTTGAACTCGCCGCACTAGAGGTGCACCGCGCTGAACGTATTAATACGGATGGAACCCGTGAAACCGTACCGATGGATGCGTTGCGCGAAGGTGATTTGATCTCTGTCGCAGCGGGTTCGCGTGTTCCGGTGGACGGCGTCGTGAGCGAGGGTCAAAGCGAGTTGGACCCTTCGATGCTAACGGGTGAAACGATGCCCGAAGCGGTCGAACCGGGCACACCCGTGATCGCTGGTATGTTGAACCTGACGGGCGCGCTGGTGGTGCGGGCTGAAGGTTTGGGCGAAGATACGCTTTTGCAACAAATCACTCGGTTAGTGGAATCCGCCGAGGCCTCAAAAAACAAATACACATCGTTGGCAGAAAAAGCCGCGACGATTTATGCGCCGCTCGTGCATATTTTGTCGGCGGTCGCATTCCTGTTTTGGGGGTTCTATTCCGGTGATTGGCGTCTAGCGGTCAACATCGCGGCGGCGGTTCTGATTATCACATGCCCTTGTGCGCTGGGTCTGGCCGTGCCTGCGGTGTTGACGGCCGCAAGCGGACGCCTTTTTCGCAATGGCGTTCTGTTGAAAGAAGGCATCGCGTTGGAGCGTCTGGCGGAGGTAGATACAGTTGTCTTCGACAAAGGGGGGACGTTGACGACCGGCCGCCCGCAGCTGATGAACGGATCTTCGGTTTCAGTTTCGGATATGCGAGTAGCCGTTGGAATGGCGCGCGCATCGGTGCATCCTATGTCCAAGGCAATTGGTGAGTTTGGTGCCGAAATGGGGATTACCCCCGCCGAACTTATTGATATCGTCGAGGAGCCGGGAATGGGCACACGTGCCCTCTTGGATGGACAGGAGGTTCGATTGGGGCGGGCTGTCTGGTGTGGCGTTGAGCGCCACAATGTGCAGCAATCGGCGAGCTGGCTTCGCATCGGAGCAGGCGCTCCAGTTGCGCTGCTGTTCGAGGATACCATGCGTCCCGAGGCGGCAGCAACAATCACTTCGCTATTGGCTGACGGTGTGGATGTGCAGATTTTGTCGGGCGACGTGCCGAAACCTGTACAGGACGCCGCCGAGAAGCTGGGTGTTAAAACGTGGATTGCCGAAGCGACCCCTGCAGACAAAGTCGCGGTGTTGAATGATTTGGCGGACAACGGCCATAAAGTTCTTATGGTCGGTGACGGGCTAAACGATGCGGCGGCGCTGGCAGGGGCCTATGTGTCGATCTCGCTGGCCTCGGCCGTAGACGCCAGCCGCGTATCAGCAGACCTGATTTTGGTCGGGGACGACCTATCGCAAGTTTCGAAAAGCCTGCGGTTGGCACGGCTTGCCAAACGGCGGATATTAGAGAATTTCACCATAGCGGCGGTTTACAACCTGATCGCCGTGCCGATCGCCCTAATGGGTTTTGCAACCCCGCTTATGGCGGCGTTGGCAATGTCCGGCAGCTCTATTACAGTGTCACTAAACGCAATGCGACTGGGGCGTAAATCATGAATATATTGGCAGTTCTTATCCCGATTTCTCTTGGGCTGGGCGGCGTGGGGTTGCTGGCATTTTTCTGGATGATGCGCCACAATCAGTACGACGATCCTGACGGCAACGCCAATCGCATTTTATCTGATCGTTTTGATGATGCCCCGGCCGAAAGCTCTGAAGATGCGTAACAGATCAGGTCAGATCAACGCGCTGGACAGGGGGCGGCAATCGCCCTATTGATCGCCTATGGTTGATAAAACTAGTCAGATATACAAAGCCCCCTCGATTTTGAGGCCAAACCCGTGGTCACTGGGTGCGATTGCGATCGCGGCCCTGGTGGTTTTCCCGCTACTTAGCGTGGTTTGGATTGCTTTTTTCCCGACCGAAAACATCTGGGGTCATCTGGTTGCAACGACGTTGCCGCGTTATCTGAAGAATTCGCTTATCCTGATGTCGAGCGTCGGTGTTCTATCGGCTGCGATTGGAACTGGCGTCGCGTGGCTGGTGGTTACAACACGATTCCCATTCCGGCGTGTGTTGGAATGGGCCTTGCTGATGCCCCTCGCATTGCCCGCGTACATCAGCGCATACGCTCTGGTGGATTTTCTGGAGTACGCTGGGCCGGTTCAAACGCTGATGCGCGATTGGTTTGGCTGGCAAGACGCCCGGGCTTACTGGTTCCCTGAAATTCGATCGATGTGGGCCGCGATATTCGTTTTGTCGATGTCGATGTACCCTTACATTTACCTACTGGCGCGCGCGGCCTTCCGCGAGCAATCCACAAATATGATCGAAGTCGCCCGTGCTTTGGGCAGCGGCCCTTGGGCAATCTTCCTGCGTGTGGCATTGCCACTGGCACGGCCTGCCATCGCAGCAGGAATGGCGATTGTGATGATGGAGACGTTGAACGATTTTGGCACCGTCGATTACTTCGCTGTGCAAACTTTGACCACCGGAATTTTTACCACATGGCTACTGGGATATAACGCTGGCGGCGCAGCACAGATTGCCTGTGTGATATTGGCGCTGGTGCTGTTTTTGGCGGCGTTCGAGAAAATCAGCCGCCGTAATCGCCGCTATCACAACCTGTCGTCCAAACGCGTCCCGGTTTCGCCCTCTGTCCTGCGTGGCCCCAAAGCTGTCGCAGCGACGGTTGCGTGTGCGTTGCCTTTCGCGATGGGGTTTTTGGTACCGATGTCAGTTATCGCATCACATGCTTTCGATAACCCAGACTATTGGCTGGACGCAGGTCTATGGCGCGCCACGTTGAACACGTTGACGCTTGCTGGATCTGCTGCTGCTTTGACCGTGCTGGGCGCGTTGTTCCTAGTGTACGGCGCGCGCCAATCACGCAGCCGTTTGCCGCGTAATTTGCTGCCTGTAACTTCGATTGGCTATGCAGCCCCCGGCGCCGTGCTCGCCATCGGCATCCTGTTTCCACTGGCGGCCTTTGACAACGTTTTTGCAGACTTGATCGAGGGTGTGTTTGGTTGGGACATTGGCTTGCTGCTAACTGGTTCAGCTGCCGCCGTCGTTTTGGCCTATTTCGTGCGCTTCTTCGCAATCGGGCTTGGCGCCGTGGATAGTGCGTTGGGGCGTGTGACACCCTCGATGGACATGGCCTCGCGATCGTTGGGCCGTGGGGCCGGCCAAACCTTACGCGAAATTCACGTGCCACTCATCCGCGGCTCCGTGCTTGTGGCTGGTATGCTGATCTTCGTTGATGGCGTAAAAGAGTTGCCTGCAACCCTGATTCTACGCCCCTTCAACTTTGATACGTTGGCGACGCGCGTTTACAGTCAAGCCTCGCTAGAAAACCTCGGGCAGGCTGCCCCTGCAGCGATTTTTGTGACGATTGTTGGGTTGCTGCCAGTAATTTTGTTGGCCCGCTCGTCAAACAAATGAAAATTTCAGTTTAGCCGCATTTTACCCCTTGCGCACCCGCCCCATTGAAGGGTAATTAGCCCACGTTGCCCCTATAGCTCAGCTGGTAGAGCAACTGATTTGTAATCAGTAGGTCCGCGGTTCGAGTCCGTGTGGGGGCACCACTTCAACACCATTCCCAACGCTTAACGCTTTGTAATGCTTGAATAATGTTTAACTATCGTTGGTTTGAACATTGGAGGGTAGGTCATTACGAAGGACATTTCAGTTCCGTTTTGCTACATAAAACGGGGATATTATTACTTTAGTCGTCGAATCCCATCAGACATTCTTCATCACTATAGCTCTATTAGGGTTACCTATTCTCTGAAGACCAAGTCGGTCCGAGTGGCAACCAATCGTGCTCTCTCAGCGGCTGCTCAGTTGGATGACTATTGGTTGAAACTGCGTATGGAGAATGACCAACTACCAATACAGCATCTGGCAATAACCGATCCTGCACGGAACCTAATTGTAAAGCCAACAGTGATCGATCTAGGGCCTAAACTGTCTGAGGCGGTGAAAATCTATATTCGATTAAAAGGTCACAACCGTCCAAAAACGTTTGCAGCGTCCGCCGAACGTGCTTGTCGGTATCTTAAAGAGGCGAGGGGAGACAAACATCTGCTTGATTACAACAAGTCAGATGCAACGGCTTTTCGGGATTCATTGTTCGAACGTGGTTTGACTGGAAGCAGTGTTGCCCGTGTCTTCGGCACCATTAAGTCAATCATATCCTTTGTTGCCAATGAGAGTGGCCTGACATTGGTCAATCCTTTCATGGGAGTCTACTTCGATAGCAAGATTGGAGTTAATGCTCGCCAACCAATTTCGTCGACTGACATTCGTATCATACAGAAAGCTTGTTTTGAGCAAGATGACGATATCCGTTGGTTAATCGCATTAGTGGCTGACACCGGAATGCGGCTGGCAGAAGCTGCTGGGCTGCACGTTGATGATCTGCATCTTGATGATGGTGCAATTCCATTTTTGCGTATTCAACCGCATCCATGGCGGCGTCTGAAAACCGAAGGTAGTGCTCGTGACATTCCCTTGGTTGGGTCATCACTCTGGGCTGCACAACGTGTTTTGCACTCGGTAGGTGATGGTGTCCATGCTTTCCAACGTTATAACCTGACTGATACAACGAATGCTAATACTGCGAGTGCATCATTGAATAAGTGGCTAAAGCAAACCGTGTCCGAGAAACCCACAATGCACGGGTTCAGACATTCAATGCGGGATCGTTTGAGGGGTGTTGAATGTCCAACGGAAATAGCCGATCAAATCGGTGGTTGGAGTTCTTCTTCTAATATTGGGCAGTCATACGGCTCTGGTTACAGTTTGGAAATGATACATAAATGGCTGTCAGCGGCTGTCGATCCTTCGTAATGACCTACCCTCCAATGTTCAAACCAACGATAGTTAAACATTATTCAAGCATTACAAAGCGTTAAGCGTTGGGAATGGTGTTGAAGTGGTGCCCCCACACGGTGGGTTATTTCGTTCATTTCCGGCAGCAGGAGCCATGACTACTGAATAAGTCAACAAAACAAAGATATCACGTTCTTGAGTTCACATCAATAACTCCCAAATGTCCGATCATTTGTCCTACCATGTTCAAACAGTGCCCTTTGCGTTCCAGAAACGCTGTTTGACTGTGCTGGATGGTTTTCACGATGATGGCCATATTGCCCGATAATGACGCTAATAGTCTGCTGTTTGTATCTTATGGATATGAGTCCCCCACACGTCCTAACACCGCCGCACAATGTCCTTGCGTTCATACAACCCTGCTGGACTGTTCTGATGGTGCTTCTTGAATGTTTCAAACACTCTGGTCACCGGAGTGTTTCATGATCGAT